>BNJU01006061.1_pt1 | contig 59350 bp, 61 predicted proteins | sample 8539281 | NCBI WGS metagenome assembly BNJU01 (sample SAMD00202456, study PRJDB9452) | human saliva metagenome | isolation source: human saliva | place: Japan
TTATGAATCCCTCAGCTTATTCACAGGGATCCGATAGCGAGCATACTCGATGCATACGACCATGAAAATAAATCCTAACAAGAGAGGCATTAGAAACAGGAGGCTGTATGCTGAACCCCCACTCTTTGACAAGGTTCCAAAGACATCCTCTGGCAAGTACAGGAGCATCCCCGCCATCATGATGACAATAGAATTCCCCAAGCCTAGGGCCGTATTTAAATCAGCTAACCAGACCAAGAAAAAGGTTCCTGCAATCATTATCAAGGCATTGAGCGAGACAACTAGAAGGGGGCTCAGATCTGTTTGTAAGGGGAGATAAAGAGAGATGGCCAGAGATTGAACAAGAGCAAGAGCAAGTGTCAGGTACATCTTCCGTCGTTCCACAAGCTCCGAACTGGTCCTCTCCAGGTTATACCGTTTAGATACTGTAAACAACCGCCACAAAATCATGGAAGACATCCAGGGAGAAAGTCCAAGAGCGAAGATGGACATGCCACGAAGATTTCCACCCATGATAGCACTCGTCAACTCCAGACCCCTTGCAGCACCTTCATTCACATTTAGAACCTTTGCTAGGTCTACAAAGGGCAAGGTGATTTTACTTCCTAAAACATAAACAAAAACGAATAGGATTGTCCAAAATAATCGTTTCCTAACTCCAGATTGTTTCATCATATCCTGCTCTTCTACTCCCCCTTCTTTCGAATGCTTATCCTAACTAAGTCCTCTCATCAAATTTGACCATTTCACCCAAACGATCTCTGATCTATAAGAGAAAAAAGTTCTTCAGAAGATGATCTGAAGAACCACTATTCATCTAGCTTTTTCTCCATTCATTATACCATATTTCACTAGGCTTTTTCACCCGACATTCTCGAAGAAAACCGACAAATCCACTCATGGATCTGCCGGTATATCAGAAGAATCGAAAGAAGCAAATTTTTCAATTTAAGAAAGATGATTGTATTTACTTTTTACGATGGAAAAAAATGAGGCCAAGCCTGCAAAGAAAGCTACTACAAGCGTGATGAACAGCTCACGTGACGTCACTCCTAGAGAGTCCGACGTCGATTTGGCTTCAGAGACAGAAGCAGCCGATTTCTCGCCAGAGGAGCTCATCTGAGGAGTCGCTTGACTTTGTGAATGGGATTGGCTTGCCGAGCTAGAGGTAGAACGACTCGTTGAAAGAGAGTCGATTCTGAGGAGAGCTGGCTTGCTTTTTAATGAAACAAGTGTGCTCGCTGGCTCCTGAAGACTCGCCGAAGCAGACCCGTACACCACTGTAGATTCGTTTACTGCATTTGAAGCCAAGGCAGAAGCGGATGACCAATTTGATGCCTGTGACATAGAATGAGTAGACGAAGTCGATCTATTTGTAGAAGTCGAAGACTGATCAGAAGCACTCGTTTGATGCGATGCTGAAGCCAATTCAGAGGTTTGTTTGTTTGAAGCAGATTCGGATGGGCTTGCTAAAACAGACGCTGAATTCAAGACTGATTTTGATGCGCTTGCTGACGCGGAAACGGATGCTGAAGTCAACTCAGACACTGATGCAGACTGAAGCTCAGAAGATTCCATTTGAGCTACAGATTCTGATATGCTGGTTGAAACTGACTCTGAGATTGAAGCGGATGCCAATTCAGAGGCTTGTTTGTTTGAAGCAGATTCAGAGGCACTGATTGAAACAGACTCAAAACTCAAGATAGATTCTGAAGCTCTTGCTGACGCGGAAACGGATGCTGAAGTCAACTCAGACACTGAGGCAGATTGAAGTTCAGAAGATTCCATACGAGCTACAGATTCGGATGTGCTGGTTGAAACTGACTCAGATGTTGATGTCGACTCTAACTCAGAGGCTTGCTTGCGAGAAGCAGATTCTGATGCACTTTCTGAAACAGACGCTGAATTCAAGACTGATTCTGATACGCTTGCTGACGCTGAAACTGATGCAGAATTCAAAACAGACTCTGAACTACTTACTGATACAGACTCACTAGTTGACACTGAATCAGATGTTGATGTTGAAACGGAAATGCTGATTGATTCAGAAGTCAACTCAGACACTGAGGCAGATTGAAGTTCAGAAGATTCCATACGAGCTACAGATTCTGATGTGCTGGTTGAAACTGAATCAGATGTTGATGTTGACTCTAACTCAGAGGCTTGCTTGAGAGAAGCAGATTCGGATGTACTAATTGAAACGGATGTTGAATTCAGGACTGATTCTGACACGCTTGCCGAAATCGACGTACTTGCTTCTGAAGCACTTATCGATGATGAAGTTGACACGCTAGTTGATTCCGAAATCAACTCAGATACTGAAGCGGATTGAAGTTCAGAAGATTTCATACGAGCTACAGATTCTGATGTGCTGGTTGAAACTGACTCTGATGTTGATGTCGACTCTAACTCAGAGGCTTGCTTGCGAGAAGCAGATTCAGAGGCACTTGCTGAAATCGATGCACTTAATTCTGACACTCTTGTAGATGCTGAAGTTGACACGCTAGCGGATTCCGAACTCAACTCAGATACAGATGTAGACTGAAGCTCAGAAGATTCCATTTGAGCTTCAGATTCTGATGTGCTGGTTGAAACTGAATCAGATGTTGATGTTGACTCTAACTCAGAGGCTTGCTTGCGAGAAGCAGATTCGGATGCACTTTCTGAAACAGACGCTGAATTCAAGACCAATTCAGATACGCTGGCTGACGCACTTGTAGATGCTGAAGTTGACACGCTAGCGGATTCCGAACTCAACTCAGATACAGATGTAGACTGAAGCTCAGAAAATTCCATTTGAGCTTCAGATTCTGATGTGCTGGTTGAAACTGAATCAGATGTTGATGTTGACTCTAACTCAGAGGCTTGCTTGCGAGAAGCAGATTCGGATGCACTTTCTGAAACAGACGCTGAATTCAAGACCAATTCAGATACGCTGGCTGACGCACTTGTCGATGTTGAAACGGAAACGCTGATTGATTCAGAAGTCAACTCAGACACTGAGGCAGACTGAAGCTCAGAAGCTTGTTTGTTTGAAGTAGATTCGGATGTGCTTGCTGAAGCCGAAACGGATACTTCCGATGCTGATAACGAACTACTTACCGAGATGGAAACAGACTCCAACTCAGATGCTAGCTGGCTTGAGGTTGACTCAGATGCACTTGTTGAAACTGACTCAGATGCTGAAGCGGACGCCAACTTAGATGCTTGTTTACTTGAGATTGATTCAGATCTACTTACTGAAACGGACTCGGAACTCAAGACAGATTCTGATGCGCTACTTGAAACGGATTCAGAAGTTAAGACTGATTCTGATACACTTGCCGAAATCGACGTACTTGCTTCTGAAGCACTTATCGATGATGAAGTTGACACGCTAGTTGATTCCGAAATCAACTCAGATACTGAAGCGGATTGAAGTTCAGAAGATTTCATACGAGCTACAGATTCTGAAGTACTTGCTGATTCTGAAACGGATACTTCTGAAGCTGATACCGATGCACTTGCAGATTCCGATGCAGACAAGGAACCACTTAATGATTCGGATGCTGACTTCTCTGAAATAGATAAAGAACTACTTGTTGATGCTGAAGCAGACACCTCTGAGACTGACAACGAGCTACTTGCTGATTCTGAAACGGATACTTCTGATGCTGATAACGATACACTTGTCGAAGCGGAAGAAATCGACTCTGATACAGACAAGGAGCCACTCAATGACTCAGATGCTAACTTCTCTGAGACTGACAATGAACTGCTTGCTGAGGCCGAAACGGATACCTCTGAGGCTGATAGCGATGCGCTTGCTGATTCTGAAACGGATACTTCTGATGCTGATAACGATACACTTGTCGAAGCGGAAGAAATCGACTCTGATACAGACAAGGAGCCACTCAATGACTCAGATGCTAACTTCTCTGAGACTGACAACGAGCTACTTGTTGATGCTGAAACGGATACCTCTGAGGCTGATAACGATGCGCTTGCTGATTCTGAAGCAGACGCCTCTGATGCCGACAACGAGCTACTTGCTGAAGTAGAAACAATCGACTCTGATACAGACAAGGAGCCACTCACTGACTCAGATGCTAACTTCTCTGAAGCAGATAGAGAGCTGCTTACCGACGCTGAGGCTGAGACCTCTGAATCATTCTGCAAATTAGACTGAGAAGAAGATAACGATTGAGATTCGAGTTCCTGTGAAATAGAAAAACTATCTGATACCGAGTCACTACTTGAGATTGACTCAGATAAGGACGTTGATTGACTATCCCACAGAGAAACAGCTACAGACAGAGATTGAGACTCTGAAGCAACTACCTGTGAGTTGCTTTCTGAGTATGAAAGACTATCCTGTGTTGACATCGAATGAGAAGCTGAATAAATGAATGATTGAGAACTCAATTCAGAAGGAGTCATTCTTCGGTAATAGTAATTCACACTCTTCAATGGCCAGTAGCTAACCCTGGTCGAAACCGTATGATAAAACTTAGAAAATCCGTCAGCACCTTGAAGGGATGCATCGTCACCCACAATATGGCCACCACTAAGCTGTGCTTGATTTTCTGGGGCGGAAGTATATGGTTTACGGAAAGAATATTCCTTACCCGTTTTTTCATCCGTATAGCTCTCCTTCTCTGTCAAGGAGAACCAACCTGAGATTTTTAACTTAAAGTTTTTTCCATCTGAAAAATCGGGAGTGACTGTAAGAGAATAATCCTCTTTCTTGCTTTTTTTACCTCTCGCGTCTCAAGATTTTTCAAAGGTTTCATTCCAATGATCATTTCTAAAAGGCCTTTTTCGTAGACTAAGGTATAATTTGCAAGGTCAAATACTGTACCGTTATCACCTTTCCGGTAATTTCTCTGTTTGGAAGGATCCAAGACATAGTATTTTAAGGTGAAATCGCCATTTGGACTCGTCACTTCACGGACAAGTTTAATATAATGGTCTCTTGCCCCTCCCCAATAAGTATCTACATTCTGTTCTCCAACCTTCCTAAGATCAAAGACGCCAGACATTTTATTCTGATGATAGTCTACTAGTGGAACTTGAACAAAACCATCCAATTGTCGAGCAGCTGAAGCTGTGTACTCCTGACCTTCAATACCAACCTGGGCATAAGAGGCCAAAACAGTTTCCCTGCCAGTTGGAACATAAGCTCCTCGCGAGAATTGTCCTTTGTCGTCAATGAGCTTATAATAGGTGACATGTTCAGCACTTCGTGATGGAACAATGGATGCTACTGTCGATGGTGCATAAAGACCTACATTTTTAGGTTCTAGCACATCATAAAGCTGTTGAATCATAAATTTAGGAGTCTGGTAACTTACACTTTGCATCCGTATAACTCCAGGTTTCCCATCATCATAAATTGAGTAAAAGACCCTGTATTGGCGGTTTGTATCTGAACCAACTAATTCCTTTGGTAAATCAAATTCAACTACACTATTTGCTTTAACTGTTTGAGCATAAACCTCCGTACCACTAGACTTTTTAACCAAGCGGAAGTATACGTCAACACCTTTAGGAGTAGTTGAACCAATCGAGCTACGATCGACGGACAAGGTTGCATAATAATCCAGAGGATCCGGCTTCACTCGATTAACGAAATCCCAAATAGCAAAGGTATAGCGCGTCACATCATGATTTTCAGAAAGAGATTTGAGACTCTCAGGATCAAGATGTGTTACAGATTTATCTAAATGCGGGTCCTTTTCTACTCCTGCAAATTTCAAAGCAGCATCTTCGATATTAGCTCCATTTCGATCATCCAAATTAGGAGTAATATTGGACAACTCTTTAGAGTCTGTAACGGTTTCATAAATCGGTGCCAACTGAGCTGCAATGGCAGGTTTGCCGTTTACACTGCTATTCCCTACAAAACCTGATGCTTTCAGAGCAAGCATCAGCTCGTCAACAGACTGATTTAAGCGTTGACGCTGACCCACATAAGCTTGCGTCCCTACATTTTCATGAAGCAACTGAGTACTGGTTGATAAGTCGGTTTGCACCTTAGCGATAGCAGCTGAAAGAGCTGCTTTTTGATCCGCATTTGTAAGATTTGAGGCATAGTTTTCGGCCATTTGGGTCAACAAGGTCGCTTCTGATAGATTCTGTTCTAGACCAACCTTATCCGTTGCACCTAGAACCCTTTCGGTCGTTTCCACGCTTGACTCTGATGTCGTCGTAGCTTCTGAAGCAGATTCGCTCAGAGCCACAGTAAGGCTCTCAGAACCGTGCTCGCTTAAAGAGACTGAAGCACTTGTCGATTCAAGACTTTCTTCTGACATTGATCTGGCATCAGAAACAGATCCAATCACTAAGCTATTGGCCTCTGCTAAGGTCTCTTTCTGTAATTCAGAAGTTGTCACCACATCAGTTCCTGCTTCATCCGCAAAAGCCGTGTTGATAATGGAGGTAGCACCAGCAGCTGCTCCCGTCGCCAATAAGCCTTTCAGTACAAATTGACTTGTAGAACGGATCCCATCCCGCTCCTTATCTGACTTCGTTACAACTCTTGTTTCTACTTCTCCACGAACAATTTTAAATAAACCTAAGGTAGAATTTTCTGAACGAACCCAGTGCTTCCCAGACTTGATTAACTTGAAACGAGTCGTTCGATCCATCTCCCTAACTTTTCCATTCAAACGTTTAAAAAACATGAATATCCCCTCAACATTATAGTCATTAAATATTATACATCATTACTATACATATTCAAGTAATTTGAGGTAAATAACAATTCAATTTTCAAAAAATTTCCTCCTCGAAAGCATTTTCATTATTTTTTGATAAAATCAGCGAAATCTAATAGGGTAAAACAGAAAAAAAGAACCTCAAAAAGAGATTCTTTTGTAGACACTCAAAATACTAGATGGCTGTTTTCACATAGCGATACAGGATTATTCTTCCTCTTCTTTTTTTACGGCGCCCCAATAGAGCTAGCCCAACGAAAGATGCAAGAGGAGCAAATAAGGTTGATGCTGTAGTTTTCTTCTCCCCAGTTGCCGGAAGAACTTCTTCCGATGAGCTTTCTTTGTTGGATAAGGACTGGATGAGTAATCCTGAAACACTCTCAGATCGAACTTCGCTTGTTGAATCCAGCCTTGAAAGAGACTGAGAATGACTGATTGATTCTGAGTGACTTTGCGAGTCAAATGAGGATTCTGAGAGGGTTTCACTTGTTGAGATTGAACCGCTCAGGGATCCCGATGACGACTCGGTTAGACTGACTGAATCAGACTGACTCTCAGACCTAGACTCCGGTTTCGAGACAGACTCGCTTGTTGGAGCAGATTGACTCAAAGAACTCGAGATAGAAGCTGAATTCCTTACCGACTCGGATTGAGAAGTTGACATAGATTCACTTGCGGAAATTGAGGTAGTCATTAATTCGGAGACGGACTCGGATTCTGAGGTCAACTGGCTAGTTGAAAGCGATTGGGAAGCTGAGACCGACCCTCTTGTAGAATCCGAGATACTCAAAGAGACTGACTCTGATTCCAACTCAGAAGTCGAGGCTGAGTCACTTGCTGAGAATGAAGTACTCAAAGACTCTGAGACGCTCTCTATCAGGCTCTCAGATGCTAATCGACTTTCCACAACCGACTCTGAAGTCGAAAGAAAATCACTTGTGGAAACGGAGGTACTCAACGATGCTGAAACTGACTCAGAAACACTTTCTGATGCAGACTGACGTGCGGACTCTGATTCAGAGGTCGAAACGGAATCACTTATCGAAACTGAGGTACTCAAGAATTCTGAAACGGATTCCGAAACACTTGCCGAGGTAGACTGACTTAACGACTCGGACTCAGAGGTAGAAACGGAATCACTTTTTGATACCGAAGTGCTTAACGATCCTGAGACACTCTCTGACAGGCTCTCTGATGCAGACTGACTTAACGACTCGGACTCAGAAGTCAAAACAGATTCACTTGCAGAAACCGAAGCACTCAACGATTCTGAAACCGATCCTGAGTCACTTGCCGATATAGACTGACTAAGCGAATCGGATTCAGAGGTCGAAACGGAATCACTTGTGGAAACCGCTGTGCTTAACGATCCTGAGACACTCTCTGACAGGCTCTCAGATGCAGACTGACTTAACGACTCGGATTGAGAAGTCAAAACAGATTCACTTGCAGAAACCGAAGTACTCAAGAATCCTGAGACAGATCCTGAGACACTTGCCGATATAGACTGACTAAGCGACTCGGACTCAGAGGTCGAAACTAACTCACTTGTGGAAACCGAGGTACTTAAAGATTCTGAAACCGACTTTGAAACACTTGCCGAGGTAGACTGACTACGCGAATCGGATTCAGAGGTCGAAAGAGATTCACTGGCGGAGACCGAAGTGTTCAACGATTCTAAAACAGACTCGGAGATACTTACCGATACTGACTGACTGAACGAGTCGGACTCAGAAGTCGAAATGGATTCACTTATCGAAACTGAGGTACTTAAAGATTCTGAAACCGACTCTGAGATACTTGCCGAGGTAGACTGACTGAGCGACTCGGACTTAGAAGTCGAAAGAGATTCACTGGCGGATACCGAAGTACTCAACGATTCTGAAACCGACTCGGAGATACTTGCCGATGTAGACTGACTAAGTGACTCGGACTTAGAAGTCGAAAGAGATTCACTTGCAGAAACCGAAGTGCTCAACGATTCTGAAACCGACTCTGAAACACTTGCCGAGGTAGACTGACTAAGTGACTCGGATTGAGAAGTCAAAACAGACTCACTCGCGGAAACCGAGGTACTTAACGATTCCGAAACCGACTCTGAAACACTTGCCGAGGTAGACTGACTGACAGATTCGGATTGAGAGGTCAAAACAGATTCACTTGAAGAAACCGAAGCACTCAACGATTCTGAAACCGACTCTGAAACACTTGCCGAGGTAGACTGACTGACAGATTCGGATTGAGAGGTCAAAACAGATTCACTTGAAGAAACCGAAGCACTCAACGATTCTGAAACCGACTCCGAAACACTCGCCGAGGCAGACTGACTAAGCGACTCGGACTCAGAGGTAGAAAAGGAATCACTTGTGGAGACAGAGGTGCTTAACGATTCTGAAACACTTGTCGATGTAGACTGACTAAACGAATCGGATTGAGACCTCGAAACAGACTCACTTGCAGAAACCGAAGTACTCAACGATCCTGAAACCGACTCGGAGGTACTTTCTGAAGTAGACTGACTGATCGATTTAGAGATTCTTAATGACTCCGACTCGCTGACTGATGCAGACTGACTCTCCGATACCTCCTCACTGACTGATTTAGACTCACTAACAGATACCGAAGCAGATTCCGAAAGGCTTTCTGATTCTAGAACACTCAAAGATTGAGATGCTGCTGTTGATACCGAGAGGCTTGAAGAGAGCGAGGTGCTTTGAGAAGCGACGATTGAGGTTGATGCACTCTCCGATTCTGAATAGCTCTCAGACAGAGACTCTGATAGCTTGGCCGATTGTGACCGCAATTGCGAAGTACTTTGCGCTTCAGATACGCTCTGGGAATAACTGATTGAGAGCGACTGCGTGCGAGGATCCTCTGTCAAAGGTACCTTCACAGTATTAGACGTCAAATCCTTGAAGACAACTGTAATTTCTCCAGTTGCAGAGACTGAATAGCTCTTAAAGTCTTTAGACGCTAGCAGACGTGGATTTGCCGCTTTGAACTTTTCCCAAACCTGCGCTTTTTCAGACTCAGTCAGATTGGTCAAATCAGTCACCTGAGTATTAGAAGTCACTGGAGCAATTGGGTTCCGAATGCCATCATTTTGAGGCAAGACCTTAATGCGGAAAGAACGATCGAGAAACTGATTTCTAGCATTGGTAAAACGAACGGTTATCGTATACGTCTTCCCGGGTTCGACAACCTCTGTGCCTCCGACTTTCCCTTCGATCAACATAGGAGCAAAAGGTGATTTCAAGGTTGCATTGGGAACGAGAACCCCCTCAACTCGTTCACTGTTAGGAGCATAACCCATATAGGTGAGAATAACACCATCATTCTGCTCTCTCACAATGTACTGCAACCGAATCGGATCTGAATTATAAGCTGTGATCAGATGATTATTTGCTGGACCACTCATGACAAAAGGAGCACGTAAAGCACTGTCCACTTCTAAGGCACTACCTGTACGCGGGTCTCTCTTCCCTGATTGTTCTCTTAACACAGCATTGACCAAGCGATTCCGAACAGACTTAGCCTGAAGAAGCGTCGCTTCTCCTTCTTGACCTGGATTGGCTAATTGGTTGCGGATAGCCTCCAGAGCTTCTTCCGCTTCCAACACAAGTCCCTCTCCATCCTTCAATTCTTTCGCTTGCTCTATATAAGAATAAAGGTCTTGAGCTATACGTTGAAGCTGTTTATCCTGAGCAGGATCTGAGACGGCTACAGACTCTTGGTCCCCATTTGAAAGGACGCTAGCTTCCGCTATTGAAGTAGAGGGCACTGCTGAACTCGTCGTAGATAATGTAGTAGAAAGCGAATCACTCTGTAACTCTGATGGAGACCACTCGCTCGTAGACAGACTGGTCGTTAACGACTGTTCCACACTGCTCAACACCAAGCTATCCTTACCTACTACGCCCACTTCCGAATCCACTTCTGACTGTAAAGTTGGACCTGCTAGCTCGTCAGCATCCGTTGGATGCGCAATTGACGTCGCACCCATAATGGATCCAGCAGCAATCAAGCCTTTTAAGGCTATGGAGCTTGGAGCATCCATACTAGAATGATTGGAAACATCTTTTCCTTTTTTAGCTCGCAAAAAAGAAGCATTCGAACAGGCTACTCGAATCCAATGTTTCCCCGATTTTATTAATTTAAATCTCGTCACTCTATTCCATATTTTTCTTCAGCAAGGTAAGGATGCCCCTCTCTCCTCAAAAATTATTCTCTCTTGATTATACATGATTGAATCCTATTTTCAATCATTTTGGCTAAATCTATGCTCTATCTCAGCAAAAAAGCCATCGAATCGATGACTTTTTAAAAATGAACAGCATGTTTTCAAAAGCTGATTCCTAGTTTGCAATTTCTTCCAACATTTTTTCAATGTGTTGGATGGATTTTTCGCGTCCAAGCAAGTAGATGGTCTCTGGCAATTCAGGACCATGCATCTCTCCAGAAACAGCGATACGGATCGGCATGAAAGAGATTTCTTTCCCTTTGATACCTGTTTCTTTTTGGACCGCTTTGATTTGTGGGAAGATATTTTCTACCACAAACTCATCGTCTGACATAGCCTCGAGTTTTGCTTTGAAGGCTTCCAGTACAGTCGGAACCGTTTCACCAGCCATGACTTCTCGTTCTGCTTCTGTCAATTCTGGGAAAGTCTGAGAAGAAAGAGGTCTGTCAATGGAACGATTTCGTCAACTGACTTCATTTGTGGTTTGTAGAGTTCCACTAATTTTTTTCAGCCTTGTCTGTCAAACGTCCTGCTGCTTCGAGGAATGGTTTGGCCATTTCAAAGATGGTCGCAAGATCCGCATTCTTAATGTACTCATTGCTCATCCAGTCCATTTTCTTCTGGTCGAAGGCTGCTGGAGACTTGCTAAGGCGGTTTTCATCAAAAAGCTTGATGAGTTCTTCACGAGAGAAGATTTCGTCTTCCCCACCAGGGTTCCAACCAAGCAGAGCGATAAAGTTAAAGACTGCTTCTGGAAGGTAACCTTTCTTACGGTAATCTTCGATAAATTGAAGAGTGTTGGTATCGCGTTTAGACAACTTCTTACCAGTTTCAGAGTTGATGATCAAGGTCATGTGACCGAACTCTGGAGCTTCCCATCCAAGCGCTTCATAAACCATGAGCTGTTTTGGTGTATTGGCAATGTGGTCATCTCCACGGATGACGTGAGAGATTTGCATATCGTGGTCATCGATGACAACGGCAAAGTTGTAAGTTGGGTAACCATCTTTCTTTCTGGATGACCCAGTCACCACCGATATTGCCACCTTCAAATTCGATATCGCCTTTGACCATATCATGCCACTTGTAGATACCAGACTCATTCACTGCCAAAGCGAACCGTTGGGATGATTCCTGCTGCTTCGCGTTCTGCGATATAAGCTGCCTTTTCTTCTTCGCTCATGCCGAGGTATTCGTTGATGTAGCGAGGTGTTTCACCCGCTGCTTCTTGGCGTTCACGTTCAGCCGCCAACTCTTCTTCTGTAACATAAGACTTGTAGGCTTTTCCTTCAGCCAAGAGTTGGTCGATGTATTTTTGATACAATTCCAAACGTTCAGACTGGCGGTAGTTTTCATGTGTCTCTGGACTTTCATCCCAGTCCATGCCCAACCAACGCAGGTTTTCAAGCTGGGAACGCTCTCCGTCTTCGACATGACGTTTGCGGTCCGTATCTTCGATACGGATGATAAAGGTTCCACCATGGTGGCGTGCATACAAGTAGTTAAACAATGCTGTACGAGCATTTCCGATGTGTAGTAGTCCAGTTGGACTTGGTGCATAACGCACACGAATATCTTTAGTCACGTATGTTTCTCCTAATTGTTCATTGATTCTGGGCTTCTTATCTAACTGACCCAGGTACTTTTCACTCTATTATAGCATATCTCTGCATGAGTAGCTTCCTAATCGAGTCGTTCTTCTAGTTCAAAATCAATTGGCAGGGTTGCTAAGAAATGCTCCAACTCCCGCTCCCAATAAAACCATTCATGTTTTCCTGGTCCATGGCTGTAGGTGATATCAAAAGCCGAGGTCCTTCAGATGATCCACAGCTGTATTGTTGGCCTCATACAGAGCATCCTGCTCTCCACACCACGCCCATAAGACCGTCTTTTTATCTGAGTACTTCTCCGCAATGCTCTCCAAGGAGTAAGGACTCGTCGTCCAATCTTCTAGCTCTCCAAAGACCCCTTGCCAATAAGCCTTACTGCCAAGGTCAGTGTCTGCCAGTTGACGCCCCTCAAAGCTAAGAGCACCAGAAAAGCTAGCAGCATGCGAGAAGCGATTGGTTTGAAGAGCCAGTTTGAAAAGATCCATAGCCCCCCATCGATAGACCAGCAATAAAGGTCTTCTCCCGCTTCTTTGGTCATATTGGGGAAGAAAGCGTGCCAAGGTCTTAGGCAATTCCTCTGCGATGGCTGTGTAATAGGGATAACCATACTGGGTATCCGTATACCAACCATTATTAGTATTAGGCAAAGACGACAATCAAATTGGTCGAACGTAGGATCCGTTCTACATTGGTCCGTTTCAACCAGGAGTACTGATTGCCATTCATCCCATGAAGGAGATAGAGGACCGGGATATCTTGATCATCTGGATTTTTTTCACCCGAGACGCATCTGGGATAGAGGACGTTGATCCCCACTCCATTGCGAGCGCTTCTGAATAGTATTCAATCTGCATTACTGCCATCTATCTTTCCTCACTATTTCTTCTTTTTCCTTTGACAAGAAAAAAAGCCGACGATCGACTTTTTCCTCTTATCTTAATCCTAGCGTACTTCCATGACGACTGGCAAGATAGCTGGTCGACGTTTGGTCTGGTCAAAGAGGTACTTGGCCAAACTATCACGAACAGCACTCTTGAGCTCGCCCCCAATCGAAGCTGTCCTGAGCCAAGTATTCCTCCACACTTTGGTTGACAATCTCTGCACTTTCGCGCAAGATATCGCGACTCTTCTTCACATAGATAAAGCCACGGGTGTGAACTTTTAGCCTTTTGAGATGATGCGTTTTTCACGACGGTTAACCGTAATAGCCACAATAAAGATACCATCTTCTGATAAAGGACCTTTCCGATCACGGAGGACGACATTTCAACATCTCCCAATAGCATTCCCATCGATGAGGACATCTCCAGCAGAGACGCTACCAGCTGGGAACGAAGTCACCATTGTCATATTCCATGATGGTGCCTTTTTTTCGGAATGAAGATATTTTCAGGCAAAATCCCCACTTCCATCGCAAGCCGTGCATGGGCATCCAATTCACGGTATTCCCCTTGGATTGGGAACAGATAGTTCGGGACGCAGTAGGTTGATCATCAATTGAAGATCACGCGCATTTCCGTGTCCTGATACACGCAAGCTTTGAGTAATCTGCTTTTGACGACTCCGCCTGCTTGGTAGACCATGTTTTTCTACACGTGCCATAACCGCTTCTTTTGGCGATAGATGGAGTTGTTACGATATAGACCAAGTCGCCATCCTTGATTTCAACATAGCGGTGACGGCCAATGGACATCTTTACGGAGGCCGTTGATCGGGTTCACCCATCCGCCCCAGTTTCAAGAATAATCAATTCATGGTCCTCAAAACGAGACATTTCTTTTTGGCTTGATCAATATTTTTTTCGTTGGCCAAAGACAATTTATTTAAATCGAATCCCTGTCCGGACAATATTTTTCTACGTCAAATCCAGTCAAAACAACCCGACGCCCTGTCTCTGCAGCTGCGTCAAAGACCTGCTGGATCCGTGATAGGTTACTAGCAACAGCAGCTACAATGATACGGCCATCCCAGTCCCGCAATGGTATCCAGGATTTCATCTCCAACCTCTTGCTCACTAGCCACTTGAATCTTACTATCAGCATTGGCAGAGTCACTCAAGAGAGCGAGGACGCCTTCTTGTCCAATCTCCGCCAAACGAGCAAAGTCTGTCGCATAAAACTCACTCGCTGTCTGGTCAAACTTGAAGTCTCCGGTATAGACGATATTGCCTTCAGAAGTCTTGATGACAATTCCTAAACTTTCTGGAATAGAGTGGGTTGTCTGGAAGAAGGAAACAACCGTTCCTCCAAAATCAATCTCTGAGTTGGCATCGATTACATGGAAGTCATTGAACTTCTTGACACTATCGTTGCTCTTGACAAAGAGCTTAGCCAACTCGATGGTCAACTCTGACCCAAATACGGGAACTTTAGCCTCCGCTAAAAGATAGGGAAGAGCTCCGATGGCATCCGCATGTCCGTGTGTTAAAAAGACTCCTGCGATACGATCGCTATTCTCAAAGAGGTAGTCCATGTTGGGAATAACGACATCGACCCCTAGTTGCTCATTTTCTGGATACTTGAGACCAGCATCCAAAACAAAAATAGAGTCATTTACTTCAGCTATGTAGAGGTTTTTCCCGTTTTCACGGACTCCACCTAAAGTAATCAACTTAATGTTACTCATGTTTTCTCCTTTATGTGATGGTTCATACTTACGGTCCTTGGCTCACCAAGTCGAATTACAGTTTTGCAAATTTCTTGCATATCTAGAACATTATACTATTTTTTCACGATTTTTTCAAAAGTCAGATCAAACAAAAGCCCTCCATCATCTGATGGAGGACCCTTTATTAAGACCAAAGACGATAGCCCAGATTGTCAACTTTGTCAAAAAGAGACCCTAGTCCGTATGATAGTCATTTTTCTTATTCTCAATCACCCGTATCGCCGCCTTGATGACATGAAACTCGTTTAGCAGTTCTTCTAGGTGCTGGTAATTCCGATCGCTGAGCGCCCCCTTCTTGAGGGTTTGAGACAAGCTATAAAACCGATCAACATGCTCATCAATATTGACCAGCAATTCTTTGGCTTCTTTCAACCGGTAGCGATTCAGGAGCTTGTTCTGGCTATGTTTATAAGCGAGCACATTCTCACGATGAATGTCTTGACAGACTTCCTTCTGTTCTTCATCCACCGTCAAATTGACAGCTTGGAAGCAAGTAATAAATTCCCGATTCTTCAGATCACACACAAAGACGATACCGTCCTCTGCTACGTAAGCTTCCGTATCAGGTCGTTGATCAAAACTGCTATCAAAATGATGAAGCGAGGGCACGTGTTGATTGACCCAACGTCTCAACTGTTCTTCATCGATCCCCAAAACCGTTCCATTGCTCTTTCTTTAAAGTGATCTCGACAGCTATATTCATGTGCGTATGGCAATCCCACTGACCTCACCTCGACTTTCCACGACGACAGATAAAAAGACCTCCAGTCTTACGGGACTAGAGGTCTGGTCTGCTTCACTGACAAGAGGCGATTAACCATTTCAGGCTAACGAAAACAACAGTTATGATTTTCATTTCTTTTTCATGGTACGTTTTCACATACCAGTGGTTTTCTTTGCAATTTCTCTTTCAGTTTTGTTACAAAGCACTCAGTTGAGCATACCGAAGTTCGAAAACCATCTAAAGCTTCCACTACTATTTCCACGTATTTCAATGTCATTTAGTAAGTTAAGCAGACTTACTTGACGGCTCAACCGATTTAACATTTCCGACGTTCTGGCTTTTTTATAAAAAGCACAATCAAGTGTCAGCGAGGCAAACCTATAACGAAGTAACCTAATGTATGAATCTATAAGGCATTGGTATCAACCCCTTCTCCCTTATCTTCACCTATAGTATACTCCTTTAATATCAGTATTGCAAGCGATTACACACTGAAACTAGTTTCTAAATTTATTCAAAGAAACGGTAGTAATCAGACAGATCCATCTTAGCCTTTTCCTCTTGGTTCAAGTCCTGGATAATCTTTTCCATCCTTCATGACAATCAAGCGATTCCCGTACTTGAGCGCATCTTCCATATGGTGGGTAATCATCAAGGCAGTCAGTCGATCCGATTTGACAAATCGATCCGTCAGCTCCATCAAGGCCTGACTCGTCTTGGGATCGAGAGCAGCTGTATGCTCATCCAAGAGCAAGAGTTCAGGGCGCTTCAAGGTAGCCATCAACAAGCTCAGAGCTTGACGTTGCCCACCAGATAAGAATTCTACCGCCGTATCGACATGCTTCTCTAAACCATTGCCAATCTGGCTTAAAACCTCTTTAAACTCGTCTTTGTACTGGGCAAGACGACGAGGAACCAAGCCCCGCTTTTCTCCTCGGAATTTTGCAATCAGGAGATTCTCAGCCACTGTCATACGAGGGGCTGTCCCCATCTTTGGATCCTGGAAGACCCGGGATAGGTATTTGGCCCGTTTTTCCGGACCATAGTGCGTCACGTCCTCTCCCTTGATCAAGACTTGACCACTGGTCAGCGGAAGGGTCCCAGCCAAGGTATTGAAAAGGGTTGACTTCCCAGCACCATTGCCCCCAAGAATGGTGATAAAGTCATGCTCATGAATCTCCAAAGAGACATTGTCCAAAATGACTTTTTCTTCATTCAAGCCATTGTTCACCACGATGGTGGCATTTTTTAATTCTACAATTGCGGTCATTTGCTGAGTTTGACTCCTTTCAGCAGTTTCTCTTTAAAGGTTGGAATCATGAGACAGATCGCCAAGATGATAGCACTAAAGATACGGATGTAGCTGGTATTGACACCGATTGCAATCACAGCCCAAATCAAGAATTGATAAATGATTGATCCAATAACGATACTGAGCAAACGTTCTGCTAAGGTTAGTTTTGAAAAAAGAACCTCTCCAATAATCAAGCTAGCCAAACCAACGACGATGACCCCGATCCCTCGAGAAGCATCTGCATAGCCTTCTTGCTGGGCCATCAAGGCACCTGACAAGGCGATAATCCCATTAGAAACTACTAGCCCCATCAACTCCATCCGGCTGGTATGGATCCCAAAGCTTTTAGCCATCTCAGGATTGTCCCCTGTCGCAATATAGGCCTGCCCCAATTTAGTATCTAAAAAGAAGAGCATGGCAGCAATCACCAGGGTCACAAAGATGATCCCGATGATAATCTCGTTTACGCCACTCGCGATAGGAATCATATCTTGGATTTTTGAGTAGCCAAGCAAGCCTAGGTTGGCCCGTTGCATCACAAAGAGAATGACTGAGTTACAGGAAGTCATCACCAAAATCCCCGATAACAACGTCGGAATCTTCCCTTTGGTATAAAGAAGACCTGTAGCTAATCCAGCCAAGCACCCTGCACCAACGGCCGCCAGGGTGGCTAATAAAGGATGAACCCCTTTGGTGATTAGCGTTACCGCAACGGCTCCTCCTAATGGAAAGGAGCCCTCTGTGGTCATATCTGGGAAATCCAAGATACGGAAGGTCATAAAGATCCCTAGCCCCAAAATAGCCCAGATCAAGCCTTGTGAAATAATCGAAATAAGCATACCTTTGTCCTAACTATTGTAAATATCCTCTATTGTATCATATTGCGAGACGTGATTTCAATGCTTTCAAGAAATAACAAAAAGACCCCACTCCTTAGAGCGAGGCCTTCTTGTGGAAAACTAAACCATTTCCGATCCTAGTGTGAATCGTTAGTGTCTACCACTTGTTTAGTCTTCGTTTTTCTTGCGTCTTGCAAGGCCAGCCAGTCCGACCAAACCAAGAGCAGCGCCTAACAATGCAGCAGAAGCTGATTGTTCTTCACCAGTAGAAGGAAGTTCTGGTGTTACCGGTGGTGTTGGTGGTGTCACCGGTGGTGTTGGCGGTGTTACCGGTGGTGTTGGTGGTGTCACCGGTGGTGTTGGTGGTGTTACCGGTGGTGTTGGTGGTGTCACCGGTGGTGTTGGTGGTGTCACCGGTGGTGTTGGTGGTGTTACTGGTGGTTTCGGTGGAATTACCTTGTTGTTGAACTCAGTATCTACCGGTAATTGAGAAGTTGCTGTTAAGACTTTGCCTTCTTTAGTAACTGTTACTGTTACTGTAGCTACCATCTTATCGTATTCAACTCCTGCTTCAGTACCTTTAACCTCTTCCACAGTGTAAGTGTAAGTTTTAGTTTCTTCATCTCCACGTTTGAACTCTAATGCAGAGAACTTGATGTTTCCTGATGCATCGTTCTTAACTGTTTCGATAACTTTTCCATCTTTATCTTTAAGTACGAAGCTAAATTCACCTTCTTTTAGCTCACGTCCTTCAAGTTTCTTAGTGAAGTTAAATTCAACTTTAGTTGGGATGTTAACGACACGTTTCTGTTGGTTTTTCTGGTTTCTCAACAGATTTCTTAGTTGGATCGTATTGGTGAACAGTTTGTGAAGCAGTGTTTTCGATATCTACACCATCTTTAGCTGTTGCTTTGATAGTTGCAGGGATCTCAAACTTGTAGTAACGTCCGAATGCCAATTTAGCAGTGTCGATTACTGGAGTGTTTTCTGCATCTCCAAGTGACTTAGTCAAGTCTGTCTTAGAAGTTGCAGTGATCACGCCATTTTCAACCTTGATATCAAATTTAGCTGTCACATCTTCTCCTGTTACAGAGTCGTATGCTTTAATATCTGCTACATTGACGTCTAAGTTTTCGCTGTCATATTTATCTGTTACACCTACAGATTGAATATTGTGAGCTTCAGTGAACTTAGTTGTATCCAACCATACTTGGTAGTATACTTTATCACCCTTCTTAAGTGTCTTCGTATTGATATTTTGAGCTTCGTTGTTATCATCCTTATCGGCATATGGATCTTTATTAGTATCCGCTACCTTGTCTGCTAACTCTTTATCATCGTCAATAAGTTTATTACCTGTAATATCGAATTTAGATTCATTCAGGATATACTTCTCTGGGTTGAATTCTGGAGTTTCTGGTGGAGTCACCTTGTTGTTGAACTCTTTGTCAGCGATATCACCTACAGTAGCTACAAGAACTTTAGCTGTTCCATCGTGTTTCACTGTAACTGTTACATTCGCTTTCATTGTGTCGTATGTAACGGTTGCGTCGCTTCCTTTAACTTCTTCTACTGTGTAGTTGTGTACGCCTTCTTGACCCTTCTTGAATTCAAGAGCTTTGAACTTAACGTTACCAGCCGCATCATTGCTTACAGTTTCAAGAGTCTTACCTTCTGAATCTTTAAGAACGAAGCTGAATTCGTTAGCTTTAAGCTCACGACCTTCTAATTTCTTAGTGAAGTTGAATTCCACTTCAACTGGTACGTTGTTTACACGTTTTTCAGTTGGTTTTTCAGGTTTTTCAACTTTCTTAGTGGTTGGGTTGTAGTAGTTTACAACTTGAGCCGCAGTATTTTCGATATCTACACCAGCTTTAACTGTTTGTTTAACTGTTGTTGGAATATCAAATTTGTAGTAACGTCCGAAGGCGAATTTAGTTGTATCGATGATTTGAGTGTTTTCTGCGTCGCCAAGTGACTTAGTGAAGCCAGCTTTAAGAGTTGCAGTAATCACACCGTTGTCCACAGCAATATCGAATTTATCGGTTACTTCTGCACCTGTTACTGAATCGTAGGCTTTGATCTTAGTAGAATCAAGATCCAACTTAGTTTCATCGTAGTTATCAGAGATTCCTACTGATTGGATGTTGTCCTTGTTGTTTGCGTCAAATTTAGTTGTATCCAACCATACTTGGTAAACCAACTTGTCGCCACGTTTCACAGTCTTAGTGTTCAAGTTTTCTTTTTCGTTGTTAGATGCATCGTCCGCATATGGGTTCGCATTGGTATCTGCGTACTTGTCTGCCAACTCTTTATCATCATCAACGAGCTTGTCGCCTGTGATATCGAATTTCTCTTCTTTAACAACGTATTTCTCTGGTTGGAACTTAGGTTCTTCCGGAGGAGTTACACGGTTGTTGAACTCTTTATCAGCGATTTCGCCAACAGTAGCTACAAGAACTTTAGCTGTTCCGTCGTGTGATACTGTGACTTTCACTGCAGCCTTCATTGTATCGTAAGTAACAGTTGCGTCTGTTCCTGCGACTTCTTCAACAGTGTAGTTGTGAACGCCTTCTTGGCCTTTCTTGAATTCAAGAGCTTTGAACTTAACGTTACCAGCCGCATCGTTCGTTACAGTTTCAACGACTTCACCTGCTGCATTCTTAAGAACGAAGCTGAATTCGTTAGCTTTAAGCTCACGACCTTCCAAACGTTTAGTGAAGTTGAATTCCACTTCAACTGGAACGTTGTTTACACGTTTTTGAGTTGGTTTTTCAGGAGTTTCAACTTTCTTAGTTGTTGGGTTGTAGTAGTTGACTACTTGAGCCGCAGTGTTTTCAATATCTACACCACCAGGAACATCAGCTTTCACTGTTGTTGGGATGTCGAACTTGTAGTAACGTCCAAATTCGAATTTAGTTGTGTCGATAACTTGAGTATTTTCTGCGTCTCCAAGTGACTTAGTGAAGCCAGCTTTAAGAGTTGCAGTGATGACTCCGTTATTAACTGTAATATCGAATTTATCTGTTACTTCTGCACCTGTTACTGAATCGTAGGCTTTGATCTTAGTAGAATCAAGATCCAACTTCGCTTCATCGTAGTCATCTGAGATTCCTACTGATTGGATGTTTTCTTTGTTAGTTTCAGAGAATTTAGTTGTATCCAACCATACTTGGTAAACCAACTTATCGCCACGTTTAACAGTCTTGGTGTTCAAGTTTTGAGCTTCATTGTTTGATGCATCATCCGCATATGGGTTCGCATTTGTATCTGCGACCTTATCTGCCAATTCTTTGTCATCGTCAACGAGCTTGTCGCCTGTGATATCGAATTTCTCTTCAGAAACAACGTATTTCTCTGGTTGGAACTTAGGTTCTGTTGGAGGTGTTACACGGTTGTTGAACTCTTTATCAGCGATTTCGCCAAGAGTAGCCACAAGAACTTTAGTTGTTCCATCTTGTTTCACTGTGACTGTTACTGCAGCCTTCATTGTGTCGTATGTAACGGTTGCGTCAGTACCCTTCACTTCTTCTACTGTGTAGTTGTGAACACCTTCTTGACTCTTCTTGAATTCAAGTTTAGAGAACTTAACGTTACCAGATGCATCGTTGCTTACTGTTTCAACAACTTTACCTGTTGAATCTTTAAGAACGAAGCTGAATTCGTTAGCTTTAAGCTCACGACCTTCCAAACGTTTAGTGAAGTTGAATTCCACTTCAACTGGTACGTTGTTTGACACGTTTTTTTCAGTTGGTTTGCTTGGTTTTTTTCAACTTTCTTAGTTGTTGGGTTGTAGTAGTTCACTACTTGAGCCGCAGTATTTTCGATATCTACACCACCAGGAACATCAGCTTTCACTGTTGTTGGGATGTCGAACTTGTAGTAACGTCCAAATTCAAATTTAGTTGTGTCAATAATTTGAGTGTTTTCTGCGTCTCCAAGTGACTTAGTGAAGCCTGCTTTAAGAGTTGCAGTAATCACACCGTTGTCCACAGCGATATCGAATTTATCGGTTACTTCTGCACCTGTTACTGAGTCGTAGGCTTTGATCTTAGTAGAATCAAGATCCAACTTAGTTTCATCGTAGTTATCAGAGATTCCTACTGATTGGATGTTGTCCTTGTTGTTTGCGTCAAATTTAGTTGTATCCAACCATACTTGGTAAACCAACTTGTCGCCACGTTTCACAGTCTTAGTGTTCAAGTTTTCTTTTTCGTTGTTAGATGCATCGTCCGCATATGGGTTCGCATTGGTATCTGCGTACTTGTCTGCCAACTCTTTATCATCATCAACGAGCTTGTCGCCTGTGATATCGAATTTCTCTTCTTTAACAACGTATTTCTCTGGTTGGAACTTAGGTTCTTCCGGAGGAGTTACACGGTTGTTGAACTCTTTGTCAGCGATGTCTCCAACAGTAGCTACAAGAACTTTAGCTGTTCCATCGTGTGATACTGTTACAGTTACATTTGCTTTCATTGAGTCGTATGTTACAGTTGCGTCGTTTCCTACTACCTCTTCAACTGTGTAGTTGTAAGTTCCTTCTTGACCTTTCTTGAACTCAATAGCTGAGAATTTAACTTTTCCGTCAGCGTCGTTCTTCACAGTTTCAAGAACTTTACCATCGGCATCTTTAAGTGTGAAGCTGAATTCTTGATCTTTAAGTTCACGACCTTCTAATTTCTTAGTGAAGTTGAATTCTACTGGTACTGGTACGTTGTTAACACGTTTTTGAGTAGGTTTTTCTGGAGTTTCAACTTTCTTAGTTGTTGGGTTGTAGTAGTTGACTACTTGTGCAGCAGTGTTTTCGATATCTACACCAGCTTTAACTGTTTGTTTAACTGTTGTTGGGATATCAAACTTGTAGTAACGTCCAAATTCAAACTTAGTTGTATCGATAACTTGAGTATTTTCTGCGTCTCCAAGTGACTTAGTGAAGCCAGCTTTAAGAGTTGCAGTGATCACTCCGTTGTTTTCAACGATATCAAATTTATCTGTTACATCATTACCAGATACTGAATCATAAGCTTTGATCTTAGTAACATCAAGTTCCAACTTCGCTTCATCGTAGTTATCAGAGATTCCTACAGATTGAATGTTTTCTTTGTTAGTTGCTGAGAATTTAGTTGTATCCAACCATACTTGGTAAACTAATTTTTGACCGCGTTCAACAGTCTTCGTATTGATGTTTTCTGCTTCATTGTTGGTGTCTTTGTCAACATATGGATCAGTATTTGTATCTCCGTACTTATCTGCCAACTCAGCATCATCATCAAGAAGCTTGTTATCAGTGATAGAGTATTTCTCTGTATTCAATACATACTTCTCTGGTTGGAACTTAGGTTCTGTTGGAGGAGTTACTGTATTGTTGAACTCTTTATCTGCAATATCTCCAAGATTTGCCACAAGAGCTTTAGCTGTTCCATCGTGTGAAACTGTGATGGTTACAGCTGCTTTCATAGTATCGTAGGTAACGGTTGCGTCGTTTCCTTTAACTTCTTCTACTGTGTAGTTATGAACGCCTTCTTGACCCTTCTTGAATGTAAGAGTTGAGAACTTAACGTTTCCTGCCGCATCGTTGCTTACTGTTTCAACAACTTTACCAGTTGAATCTTTAAGAACGAAGCTGAATTCGTTAGCTTTCAACTCACGGCCTTCCAATTTCTTAGTGAAGTTGAATTCAACTGAGATTGGTACGTTGTTAACACGTTTTTCAGTTGGTTTGTTTGGTTTTTCAACTTTCTTAGTTGTTGGGTTGTAGTAGTTGACTACTTGAGCCGCAGTATTTTCGATGTCTACTCCACCTGCAACGTCTGCTTTAACAGTTGCTGGGATATCAAATTTGTAGTAACGTTCAAATGCAAATTTAGTTGTATCAATGATTTGAGTATTTTCTGCATCACCCAATGACTTCGTGAAGCCATCTTTAAGAGTTGCAGTCATCACACCATTTTCAACCTTGATGTCGAATTTGTTTGTTACATCGTCACCAGTTACTGAATCGTAAGCCTTGATGGCTGAACCATCTACATCAACTTTCGTTTCATCGAAGTCATCAGTGATTCCTACTGATTGAACGTTTTCTTTATTGTTAGCTGAGAATTTAGTTGTATCCAACCATACTTGGTAGTAGATCTTATCTCCGCGGTTAACAGTCTTAGTATTGATGTTTTCTGCTTCGTTGTTGTTTGTTTTATCAACATATGGATCAGTATTTGTCTCACCATATTTATCAGTCAACTCAGCATCATCATCAAGAAGTTTGTTATCAGTGATTGAGTATTTAGCTGTATTCAATACATACTTCTCTGGTTGGAACTTAGGTTCTGTTGGAGGAGTTACAGTATTGTTGAACTCTTTGTCAGCTGGTTCAGTTACGTTAGCAACCAATGCTTTAGCTGTACCGTCATGAGATACTGTTACAGTTACTTCTGCCTTCATTGTATCGTAAGTGACAGTTGTGTCTGCTCCCGCTACCTCTTCAACTGTATATTTGTGAGCTCCTTCTTCACCTTTTTTGAATTTCAATGCTGAGAACTTAACGTTACCATCCGCATCGTTCTTAACAGTTTCAACAACTTTTCCTGTTGAATCTTTCAGTACGAAGCTGAATTCGTTCGCTTTAAGCTCACGACCTTCCAAACGTTTTGTGAAGTTGAATTCTGCAGTAATTGGTACAGAGTTCACACGTTTTTGAGTTGGTTTTTCTGGAGTTTCTACAGATTTGCTTACTGGGTTGTAAACATGAACGATTTGGTTCGCTTTGTTTTCGATGTCTACTCCACCTGCAACGTCAGCTTTCACTGTTGCTGGGATATCAAATTTGTAGTAGCGACCAAATGCAAATTTAGTGGTGTCGATAACTTGAGTGTTATCAGCATCACCTAAAGATTTGTTCATAGAAGATTTAGATGTAGCTGTAATGACTCCGTTAGCTACTGTAATATCAAATTTAGATGTTACATCAACTCCTGTTTCGCTGTCATAAGCCTTGATATCAGCACTGTTAACAGTCAATTTATCTGCATCGTATGTATCAGAGATACCTACAGATTGGATGTTGTTCTTGTCAGTGAAGTTCTTAGTATCCAACCATACTTGGTAAACTAATTTATCACCACGTTCAACAGTCTTGGTATTGATGTTTTCTGCTTCGTTGTTCTTGGTTTGATCAGCATATGGATTTGCATTTGTTTCTGTGTACTCATCCTGAAGCTCATCGTCATCGTCCATTAATTTTGTACCTGTTAGGTCAAATTTTTCTTTGTTAAGGACGAATTTTTCTGGTTGGAACTCAGGTGTTTCCGGAGGAGTGATCTTGTTGTTGAACTCTTTATCCGCTGTTCCATCAGTTGCTTTACCATTAGCGTCTACCCCACCAGTAGAAACTACGTTAGTTACAGTTGTTAATGTGTGACCATTTTTAGCAACTTCTACAGTAATAGTAGCTTTCATAGTATCATATACCATTCCAGCTTCTTTAGCTGCAGGAACAACTTCTTCTACAGTATAAGTGTGAGTACCAACTTTAGAGTTGTCGAATGATAATTCTGTGAATGTTACAGTTCCATCAGCTTTGTTAGTTACTGTTTCAACTTCTTGTCCGTTTGCATCTTTAAGAACGAATTTGAATTCTCCGTCTTTAAGTTCACGTCCAGCTAATTTCTTAGTGAAGTCGAATTTAGTTTTAACAGGTGCTACAACGTAGTTGTTGAAGATTTTATCATCAGCACTTGATTTGAATCCACCTTCAGCACTGTATTTAACTGCAGCTTGCAAATCACCTTGAGCATTTTCAGTTACATTAACAGTCATGGTAACTGTCATTGCATCGTATTCAACGTTTGTATCAGAGCCCTTTTGTTCAGTGATCTTGTATTTATAAGTACCAGTTTTAGTAAAGGTAAGTTTGCTAAATGTAGCTTTACCATCTTTATTGGTAACTGTTTCTTCGTGCTTGTCTGGAGTACTTTTCTCTTCTGTTAATTTGAAAGTAAACTCACCATCTGTTAGGACACGTCCTTCCAATTGTTTTTCAACTTCCGGAGTAACTTCAACTGGTTTTTGTTTGACATAGTAATAGATTGGTTGTTTGTACGGTGTCAATGAGTTGAGCAAGTCAACGTTTGTACCGATACCATTTACTCCACGAACCAATTGTTCGTTTGGAGAAAGGTGACCGATGTTATCCCCTAAGAATGGAACAAAGACAGTCTTATACGGTGTATATCCTGCAGCTTTTTGGAAGTCAAATGGAACTTCCTTACCATTTGCATAGTTTACACCTTTACTATCTGTGAAAGGAATGGTGTTAAGAGGTGACTTCTTAACATTTAATTCTTGTTTGTTATAATCACCTGGTTTAATCGGTTTCGTTTCTGCTAGCAACATGTAGCCATCAGTGCTCAAGCTACCGTCAGAACGTTTGCTTTGTTGTTTTGGATCAAGAAGATAAACACGAACGACTACTGATCCGTCTTCGTCTACAATTTCTTTAATCCGTTTAATTCCTGCACGCTCAGCGTCCATGAATTTCGTACCAACTTTGTAAGGACGACTTACATAACCAGATGTTGAATCTGGGTCAGCTTTTTGATACAATTTGTAGCCATCAAATTGACGCTCGCCAGACGCTGTGAAGTTTTGTCCTTCCATGGCTTTAGTTGTGTATTTGGCTAAGTCAACTTCATTACCATTTGGCTCATAATCTTGAACTGTTGGATCAGTTTTACCAGCGTTAAATGTAGCGTTGTTTTTATCAACTACTCTGTAGTAAGTTGTTTTTATCAACTAAAACGTGGGATTTTTAGCATGTTAGTGTCAGTAATTGTACGACCATTATAAGCTGGTTCTACAACGTTAATAATATCTCTTGATGTACGAGCAGCATAAACATCATCGTATAATTTTTGTTCTTCAGTAGTAAGGTTATGTCCTGGAGCTACCAAGGCTTGGATAGCAGCACCAACTTCAAATCCGTATTGCAAGAATGGTTGAGCTGGTTCAGCCTTACTAGCAGGTGTCCCTTTATCGTAGTCTACTTGATAAGTTAACTCTCCTCTAGATGCAGTAGCTGTCGTAGTGAATTTTTGAATTCCACTTGTTGCTGTAATCGTTCTAGTTTCTACGACATTACCAGTGTTTTTATCAATTAATTCTACAACTGTATCTGTAGATTCATCGAATCTCTTATAGGCACGTGAATAGTAGTTTGTATTGTATCGTTGGTTGAACTTTTCAAGATCTACGATACTGTATGTATACCAATCTCCCTCTTTAGCAGCGTAACCAGCTGGTACTTCTTGAGACTTAACAGTTGCCCCGTTAGGATTAGTAATAGATGGGTCAACAGTTTCCCCATCTTTTAAGTAAGTACTTACTGCTACTGGATTAGAGTTGTGGTCCCCAGACACAGCTTCGTTAGTAGCAGCACGACGGCTACGTACACGTGGCTTGTTTGATTCATCTGTAGCAGGTTTTGCTTCAGTTGCTGCTGGTTTTGCTTCAGCTGCTTTTTCTGTTTCCAACAATTTAGCATGTTCTTCTAAAGAGATTCCTGCTTCACTTGTTGCTGGTTTTGCAGCTACTTCTGCTTTTGGAGTTGCTTCTACAGCGGGTTTTGCTTCAGGTGCAGCTGGAGTTTCCGTTGCCGCTTTTGCTTCTGCTGCTAAAGCAGAGCTTGAAAGATCCACTTTAGGTGCAGGTGCTCCCTCAGCATATGTCTCACCTGGAGCTTTAGTAGCAGTATCTTGCGCCCCTTGAGTCGACTCAGGTTGAACGCTTTCTACTGTTTCCTTGCTTGTGTCAGTAGGCGCACTAGCTTCATCCGCAGCTACTGTCGGAGTTCCGACAGCAAAAAGCGCTGTCCCTAGTAATACAGAACAAACGCCAACGCTATACTTTCGCAAAGAAAAGCGCTGACGTCTATTAAACATTTCCTTCATTTATTTGTATCTCCTTTTTCATATTTTTTTATTGTTTGATACATAACAAATATTATCAAACTTGTTCATCACCGTCAACTAAATATATCAAAGTTGTTACTTACCGTAAAACTTTCTGAATATTCAGATGAAGTTTCCCTCTATTTTTTTAACATTTTTTTACTTTTTTTCCCATTTAGTCCATTTTTTTATCATTCGTTTTTTGACACTTTTTGTTCTTAATAATATAGAAAAAAGTTGAGACCGAAATCTCAACTTTTTAAGAAATTTATTACACCCTGGGGAAGCTTAAGAATGCTCCTCTTTCCATTTTTTTCTAATGATAAGGAGACTCACAGCTGCAACAATAGACAATAGTGCACCAGTCAAGCTACCTCTGGTTTTGAAGACAAACTCGACCTGATGTTTCCCTTTGGTGATTGGGAAAGATAGGAAGCTATTCCAGGCTCTTTCGGTCGTGACAGCTTGACCATCCACTTTCACCTGCCAGCCGGCACTGTATGGGATGGAGGTCATCATGACATCACTATCATCTGTAATAGTGACCTCCCCCTCGATATGAGTATTGCTGAACTTGGTCACCTTCAGACCTTGCTGTTTGCGCTTCTCAAGTACTTCTTGGATTTGATCCAGCTCGGCCCGATAGACACCCGCCTGGCTCATGTCGATGGTATCCGTTCTAAAGCGAAACTCAATCACCGACTCTTGATTTTCGGTCATGTCCGTCAGTTGCCAGATTTGCCTTTGGGTAAAGGTCTTGGTGTTTGGCAACCATTTGTTGTTAACCAGGACAGAGTAATCTTGCTTAGGAATCAAAGACGCTGGCACAAAGAAGTAATAGGTATTGTTGGAACGTGGAATGACCTTATAGCGGATAATACCTTCCTTAGAAGCATCTGCCCGTCGATAGATGGCCTCTCCTGTCTCCTTGTTGACCTTTTCTTCTATTAAATTCTCCGTTTCAATCCCAGTAAAGGCCAAGGGTTTGAAATACTCCACATAATCGCCTGTATTCTTTTGATGGCCTTCCATAGAGTTGAGGATAATGTTCTGGTTGGCAAAGGCATTGTTGGCCCCAAACTGAATATTCTTCACGAGGGAATTAGTCCCATAGGCCAAAGGGAAGGAATGAGGGTTTTTATAGACGACAAAGCGATTGTCTTCATAGACTGTCTCTGTGTAGTAACGCCCCATGTCAAAGCGGTTGGTAAAGCGATAGAAATACATCTTTTCTGGATGAGCTTCCATCTCTTTTGGATCGAACTCCTTGGCATGCATGTAATAGCGAACACCGTACAAGGCATCCGTCAGGGGCGTCCCATTGGTATACTCTGTGGCTGCATTGACCCCCAGATCCCCCATGTAAGCAAAGTGGTCCATGGTCGACCGTTCTAAGCTCGAGCTGAAGGTGCTTAATCCCGGATAAGATACCAAGGATGGGACCGTTCGAGAATATGCAAGTCGGTCGCAATCCGGTAAAACTTCTCATCCGCATCAGCCTGGACCTTGTCCGTCACACGCTTGACCGAGACAGCAGCATCCGCAAACTTATGGACACTGTCATAGCCTAAGGTCACCTGAGAGAGATAGGCATTGTAGCCCAGCTCAAAGAAGGTCAAAGCTGATAAGATCACGACTGACAAGCGGGACCATTTTTGGTTTAAGACCAGAAGGACAAGCAAGTACATCAAAACGGTGATCCCGACTTGGGACAACAGATAGCCTGCTTTTAAAAGGATGAGGGTAAGGACAAGGAAGCCAGCCGTCCAGCCAATCCGAATGAGCTTTTCTTTCTGGCTCTTCTTAGACTTGTCCCAATAGCTATAAAAGCCATAGGAGGCAACGACCAGGAGCGCCAACAAATGAAGGGCGGTAAAGCGGGTGATGTAACGGGTGACACCAGACGGTTGAAGCTTGGCAATGAAGCTATAGTTCTGCGAATAAATATAGACGACTGCCACCACTAACACCAGACCAATCACTAGATTGGCGATGCGCGAAAGCACCATTTTTTCTTTCATCGCTTGGTAGGCCAGAATGAGCATAAAGAAAGAGAATAGCCAAGAGAAACGGAAAAAGAAACCAGCTGGATTTTGCCCCATATGCCAAATCTTGCTGACAAATTCATTGACAAAAGAAATAAAGAAGACGAGGGTGACCAGACCGGCAGCCCATTTCTTGACTCTGACAACTTTTTTCGACAAGAAATAGGATACAAAGCCTAGTAGGCCCAAGGCTCCGATATAGATATTGGGAAGGTTTGGCCCCGCAGACCAGCCTGAGGTGTTATCAAAGCCACCCACAACTAGCTTAGCAAAAATATCTAAGGGATTTATTTGAAAGGCCAATGAGAAGGTCATCCCTCCTCCGACCTGGCCCTTACTTTCGATGAGGTTGAAAAAGACCGGCAAGAGGATGACAGAAGCTAGCGCAATCCCAATAATCGAATAGATCACAGCCTGCAAGAGGGGAAGACTGACGTTTCTAATTTTCTTCTTCCAATCTCCTTCGACCATCAGCCTTGGCGATACATAGTAGCAAGCATACAAGGCGATGAAAATGGAGATCATATAGCCCATATAGAATTGGAGCAAGACGGTCAAGCCTAAGGCGAAGGCATAGCGGTAGGGAGCGCCTCCATCCAATAGTTCTTCTAGGTAGACGATGACGATGGGAAGCATGATCATGGCATCATAGAAAATGACATTCATCTGATAGGACACTAGCATCCCTGACAGGGCATAAGCCGTCGCAAAGAGGGGCACCAGCCATTTCCTAGACTCCAAGCCCTTATACCGCTTGATCAAGAGGAAGGCAAAGGCCATCCCGATAGCCCCATAACGGAGCCAAATGGTCAAGAAGACCGCAAACCCAAAGTACTTGAGGGGTGTCAAAATATAGATGATATTAAAAGGACTCATCAAATAGTAGCCGAGCACCCCTATCATATCTCCCCCCCAGAGACTTGGTAAAGGAATAGCTCAAACTAGATAAATCTCCGGAGAGCACGGCATTTTTTAACAAGCCAAAGAAGCTGATGTATTGTTGACCAAAGTCAACAGCCATCAAGCTTTTGTCTCCAAAGGGAAAAGTTCCCATAAAAGCCCAAACGACCAGCATGACGGCCATTGGGAGCATGGCGCTAAAAGCATACAGCAAACTCTTCGGTTTTCTCTTCCAAAGTTCTTGCCAAGGCTTGGTCCAGACAAACATTCTTCTATCTCCTATCTTCCTTATCCGATACTATCTTCTTTCGCCTTCTCAATATTGGTGTCTTCAATAATGAAATGAGGGCGACGTTTCACTTCGTAATAAATCTTCCCGATATATTCTCCAAGAATTCCGATAAAGATTAGCTGCACTCCACTAAAGAGAATGATAGCCGCAATGGTGGTGAAATACCCACTCACATAATTCCCCGGGGCAAAGATATACTTCAACAACTCAAAAGCCAAGTACAGAATAGCCAAGCCCAGACAGATAAAGCCAAACTGGATACAAACGCGAAGAGGGCGGTCGTTAAAGGAAATAATCCCTTGAATGGCATAGTTCATGGATTTCTTGAAGCCAAACTTACTCTTTCCAGCCTTGCGAAGCTCATTTTTGTAGGGGATGACTTTCTCCTTGAAGCCAATCCATTCATACAGACCTTTATTAAAGCGGTTGTATTCCGGCATGGAGACAAAGGCGTTGATAGCCTTGCGACTAAGAAGTCGGAGCTCGGATTTCCCATCCGTCAAATGGACATCCATCGATTTGTTGGATAGGAAGTAAAAGAGACGAGCAAAGGTGCTCCCCACAAAGGACTCACCATCACGAGTCCGCTGGCCACTGACGATATCGTAGCCTTCCTTGTAAGCTTCTAAAAAGAGCGGGATAAGATAGGGCGGATGTTGCAAGTCACCATCCATGACCATGACAGCATCTCCCGTCGCATACTTAAAGCCAGCCAAGATACCACTCTCTCGGCCGAAGTTTCGACTAAAGCGAATATATTTGACCCGATCATTGTCTTTGGCAATCCCTTCGATCAGCTCAAAGGTCCTGTCATTGCTTCCATCATCAATATAAAGGATTTCATAATCCGAAAGATCTTTCCCAAGCATGTCTTCCAACTGGGCCGAAATAGCTGCATGCGTCTGAGCTAGTACTAATTCCTCATTGAGTAGTGTAATGAGTATTGATAATTTCATCCTTTTTCTCCATCTATCGTTCTCCCAAAAAAGAGAGAGCTTTCGCTCTCTCCATCATACGGAAACTCTTTGTTTATTTATTAGAAATTTTACGTTTTAACACGATCGCACCGATGAGAACAACGACTCCCGAAATAACGAGACCAGTTGCTACGACTTCACCAGTACTTGGAAGAAGTTTCTTACGACCTCCACCAGTACCGCCGCCTGGTGTTGACTCAGTAGTTTCACCAGTAGTTGGACCACCTGGAGTTGTTGTTGTCGTAGTGGTTGTTGGACGTCCTCCACCAGTCGTAGTTGTCGTAGTGGTTGTCGTCGTAGTTGTCGTAGTTGTTGGTTCCTCAGTCGTCGTGGTTGACGTGGTTGTTGGTCCCTCAGTCGTTGTGGTCGACGTGGTTGAAGGCTCCTCAGTTGTCGTGGTCGACGTGGTTGAAGGCTCCTCGGTTGTCGTGGTCGACGTGGTTGAAGGTTCCTCAGTCGTCGTGGTCGACGTGGTTGAAGGCTCCTCAGTTGTCGTAGTTGACGTGGTTGAAGGTTCCTCAGTTGTCGTAGTTGACGTTGTTGAAGGTTCCTCAGTTGTCGTCGTTGTCGTGGTCGTTGGTGCCACAGTTGTCGTCGTTGTAGTGGTTGTGCTTGTTGTGGTAGTCGTCGTTGTAGTAGTTGTTCGATCCCCACTACCGCTACCTGAAGCAGTTTCTAAACGTGTCAAGGCGTTGATTGAGCGAGACTTGTCAAAGTTGCTAGCTGACCATTCTAGGACATTGGCCACTTTACTTCCTTTAGGAAGCTCTGACTTCAACTCTGTTGTGTACTCAATGTACATAGCCCAGTTCCAGTTATCCCCAAAATTAATCGTGAATCCTGTAATATCGCCATCAGCATTTCTGGTAAACTCGGCTTTTTTGGTAAAGTTATCAATCGGTTCCAATTTAAGAAGAGCCGCCTCATTCGGAATCTTCTCTGGTTGAGTCGCATAACGAACTGCACGGAAGGAACTTTCTACCAAGACTTGTCCGCTGTCGCTGAAGTCATCCTTGATGACCATGTTGTTCAACTTGTCTTGAACCGCATTCAAGACAATACGCCATTTTATCCGTTTAGGATTTTCTGGATCTTGGTAACCATACTTCATTTCATAGTCACCAGCTTCACCATCGTCCTTGTTGTATTTCAATGTGAAGTCAGTGCTACCAAATGTAAAGTAGTAAGTTCCCGTCTTTGGCAAGTTCGCTGCATTTGGACGAACATTGTACCTCAAGGTCATTACCTTATCTTTGTAATTCTCAGAGAAATAGTTTGTAAAGGTAATGGTCACCTTTTGCGTACTTGGATCTGTCACTGCATTGGCAATTACTTCACCATTTTCGTGTACAATCGGAAACTCTAGCTTGGTCACCAGGCCTAGTTCTTTTGGAAGATCTAAAACCAATGTGTCACCAGCATTGATCTGCTGTGAGTCAGGGGAAACTAATCTCGTTTGTCGCCTCCATCGTTTGACCAGTAGTGATCTTCGTGTCGGCAGTTAACGGTTGGTTATCAACCTTAATTTCAGTTTTTATCGTATAACTGGTTACTTCAGTCGCAAAGACTGTCGTAAAAACTGTCAAGGATAAAACTAAAAGACTCATAAATGCTAAAACTCGCTTCACGCGTGCTTTTGTGGTCTGCATATTATGCTCCTTTATAAATTATTTGATTATTATTGTAACATATCTGTTTATAAATGCAAGATTTTTTTAATGTTTTTTTCACTAATTGTTCAGTTTTTTTGTCAATCCGATTTTTATAGGAGAGCCAAAGCCTCTCAAACACTGAAACAAAGGCCATCGACAGCCTTTCAATTTCAAAATAAAAAAATTATCTTAACGTTCATCTTTTTTTCATTAAATTTTCACAAACTTTTCCCGGCTTTTTAGATGTCATTTTCATCACTTCGAGAATAAAAGAAAACAACCTATATAAAAAGGCAGTAGCTACTATATACTACTGCCTCTATAATTGTTCATTATGAAAAAATATCGCACAGCATATGTTTATTGCTGCTGATCAAACAGACGAGGGAACCACTTCTTTTACTTCGTCTTCTCTAAAATATAAACGTGAGAGGACGAATACTGACTCTCCCGGTATCCTAAAGCTTCGTAACTCACCAGCAATTGATTGTATTCTTCGTTTTGATCCTTTTGAGATTGAGGAATCACAATATAATCAATTGTCGGATCCGCCTTCTTATCATTGTGATAGAAAATATCAAAGAGTTTTTTATGTCCTCTAAGAGATGGCGTATAGGCTCCCTCAGCTAGGACTGAAGCATCCTCTGGCAAACTTCCTAAAGTCTTTTGGATTTCATCAAACATGTCTTTATTTTGACGGTAATAGCCGATATTAAAGGACCAATTATTAGTAAAGTGGTGTAGAAGACTACCAGAAAAAATAATTCCTACTATCACGATAGCTACCGCTATTTTTTCCTGTAGGATGTTAGTTTCCTTAAGATCCTCTAATGCTAGAAGCGTCATGATGAAAACTAAAGCACCACTTCCATAGCTATATTGGAAACCAATATCATACTGATAGGGCCAATTAGGCAGTAGGTTAATCACTATCAGTGGAATCAAGAGGAAATAAGTCGACCAACGACGTTGGAGCAAGCCTAAGAAGCACACCGGAGCAAACATTAAAAATAAATACCCTAATCTTTTGGCAGTCAGTAGCGTACTAATGACATAGCCTGGATGGAAGAATAGATTCTTAATCACCATTAACATCCCGCTTTCTCCATTAAGCAAGAATGCGTCGAATCGTGATACCATTCCCCCCTCACCATAGGCGCTCAGAAGGTACATGGCAAAAATGAAATAAGCGATTGGCAAGACAATCTCTGTAAAGAGAAGCCATCTTTTTGTCTGTTTGGATAAATCAAATCGTTTTTGGAAAAGGAAGTACAAGCCCATGCTCAGTACATAAATGAAGGCATCCTCTTTTACCAACAATAGCAAGATGGTAGCTAGTAGGATCTTCCATTTTTGTTCCGAAATAATGAAATAAAATACCCAAAAGACCAGTGGGACTAAAAAGCAATTTTCATGCAGATGGAATCCCCCTGCCGTTGTCATCACCGGCAACAACACAAACCATAGGAGGGTCAAGGTATTTGTAAGAGCAGAAAACTTCAATTTGCGAAGGATCAATCTCAAAGGGATAATCCCTGAAAAGACTACGATCAGTTGTAAAATTTCTAAAGTCTCCACATATGGGAAAAGCTTATAGAATGGCAACATTAGATAAAAAATCGGTGAAATATGGACGGCAAAATGAGAGAGTACTCTATCTCTTTCTAAGGTCGTTATCGGAGTCAAATCGTGATTCATCCGTTCAAACATTTGAGAAAAGATCCCAATATCAAACGATGACAACTCATTTGTCTTCACTTTGTAAACCACTACAACAGAAAGATAAAGGACGTAGATCAGAACAAGCGAAAACACGATTGTTTGAACGATTTTTTTATGTCCCTCCAAGTAGTTATATATCGGAAATTTGAAATAAAGAATAATAAACGCAACTGAGATAATGGAGGCAATAGCAACCGGCCAGATGATTGAAAGAAATCGGGTGCTGGAAAGATCAATAGCATGAAAGCCAAGTGCTTGATCTTGAAAATTCGAGCTTCCTAAGGTTAGTAAACGCGGTGTGGCTAGCAAGATGACCGATACATACAAATAGGATGACTTTTCTTTGTTAAACATCCCCCCTATAAACAAAATTAGAGCCAAAAGAATCAAGCCCAGCGATAAAAAGAAGGACATACTCTTATAAATAGCTACGAGGAGAGTCACACAAGAAAGAATGATGGTGATACTACGTATATCTGACTTCATCAACTTGTCATGTAAACAAATTAAGGCACCTCCCACAATAAAAAAGATTCCCATTTTTAATACGGACAAGGGGGCGAGTGTCAAAAACAGATCCTGTGAGGCCACACTCAACAAGTCTACCAATAACATTGTCAAATAGGCACTGATACCGCACATGATAGCATATTCCGTTTTCGCAAACAAATCGCTAAAAACTTTTTTCATCATAAAATCCCTCCAACTGATATTTTATCATAATTTTATACTTCAAACCTAGTTTGGACTAATATTTTTGTAACCTCTCTAACCATTTGATGCCTTATGTTTTCAACCCCTATCAATTTTCAGTTTCGTCTTTGCAAACAAAAACCGTTAGCCGAAAAGCTAACGATTTACGTTAATCTATCACCTCAGTGATCAATCCTGTATCGACATCATAGACAGCTCCTGAGATAATGACATCATCTGGAATCAGCGGCGATGCTTTTAAGAGAGCGACATCCTCCCGGACGCTCTCGTAGATATCCTGAAAGGGTAGGAAGTCTTGGTCTCCAACATCAACTCCCAGTTCCTTCTTCAGATGCTGACGGAAGCCTTCATTCTCAAAGGTTTGCGCTCCACAGTCTGTGTGGTGCAAGACGACGATTTCTCGAGTCCCCATCTGTTGCTGTGAGATGACCAAGGAACGAATCATGTCCTCTGTCACGCGCCCTCCTGCATTCCGCAAAATATGGGCATCCCCCAGAGCAAGCCCCAGTGCTGGTGCCACGTGAAGACGAGAGTCCATACAGGTCACAATGGCCACTTGCGTTTTCGGTTTGATCGGAAGATGGAGGTCGCCGTGCAATTCAACATAGGCTTGATTGGCTTTTAAAAAATTCTCAAAGTAGGACATTCGGAACTTCCTTTCTGGTTGGTAAAATAGTTTGAACACCAAATTATTTACACTCTATCTTACCATCTTTTTCCCAGATTGTCAGTTGTCAGCCTACATGAAAAAGGAGAGCAAAAGCAAACCGACTTCTACACTCCTTTTCTTATCTTATGATCGTCTTGGTAAATAACGATTCAGCAAGCCAGCAAAGGTCTGAAGGTTGAGACTTTGAACATAGACCTCACCAGTCCCTCTGAAAGGTATTGACAACACCCTCACCTGTTCCGATGGATTGCCAGAAACCATTTTCCAAATGGATATTATAATCCAAAGACTGGCTCCAAGCAACGACATGGGCATTATCGATGGTGATTTCTTGATTGTTTAGCTCGATTTTTTTAATTGAGCCGTAGGCATTCACCAAGAGGGTCCCTTGACCTTGGGTCGTCATGACGAAGAATCCACCCTGACCACCAAAGAGAGCCTTACCAATCGATTGGGTTTCCATTGTATAGAAAGCTGAACCATCCAGTGCAAGGAAGGCACCATCGTTCAATCGATACTGCTTTTCGCCCAAGTAGAGTGGCACCACCTGACCTGGTGAGTCGGGTGCCAATGCTAGGTAAGCATTATTAGACTGGGCAAAAACCTGAGTAATAAAAGTACTTTCACCCGAAACCATTGACCGTCCAACTGCTTTCACAAATCGTCCCACACCAGAGCCACTCGCATTTAATTTGGTGTTGAGGGTCACATTAGGCGTATGGTAGACCATACTCCCCCGTTGAATATAGACAGTTTCACCTTGATTGAGAGACAGCTCGACCAAAGGGAACTGCACATTGTTATCTGTAAAAAATTGCAAAATAAGTAACCCCCTATGTTTAGTAAGTATAGAAAAAGTATAGCACAGGAAAAACCTTTTTGCAAACGATTCCAAGACCTGATTAAGAAAAGACTTTTTTCAAAACTTCCCCTACCGTGGAGACTGCTATCACTTTGATGCCATCTGGGATCGCGATCCCTTGGAGAGAATTTTTAGGTGCATAAATCTTAGTGAAGCCTAGTTTCGCCGCTTCATTGATCCGTTGCTCGATCCGAGTCACTCGGCGAATCTCACCGGTCAAGCCAATCTCACCGATAAAGGCCTCTTGCGGATTGGTTGGAAGCTCCTTGTAGCTGGAAGCAATGGCTACCGCTACGGCTAGGTCAATGGCTGGTTCGTCCAGTTTGACACCACCGGCCGACTTGAGATAGGCATCCTGATTTTTGAAGAAGGAGCCCGCAACGTTTCTCTAACACAGCCATAATGAGGCTGACCCGGTTAAAAGTCAAGACCCGTTGTCGTCCGCTTTGGCATTTCCAAATACAGTCGGTGTCACCAAGGCCTGAACTTCCGCCAAGATTGGTCTGCTTCCTTCCATGGTGACGACAATGGCAGAGCCAGTCGCCCCATCCAGGCGTTCTTCTAGAAAGACCTGACTGGGATTGAGGACCTCAACCAGGCCGCCTGACTGCATCTCGAAAAATCCCAATCTCATTGGTGGAGCCAAAGCGGTTCTTGACCGCTCTCAGGATCCGGAAGGTGTGGTGGCGTTCGCCCTCAAAGTAGAGCACCGTATCCACCATGTGTTCCAACATCCGAGGTCCTGCCAAGGTTCCCTTCCTTGGTCACATGGCCGACGATAAAGATGGCAATGTTATTAGTCTTAGCCAGCTGCATAAGTTCAGCTGTCACCTCACGCACCTGAGAAACAGACCCCTGCACCCCTGAAATCTCAGGAGACATAATGGTCTGGATCGAGTCGATGATGAGGAAGTTAGGCTGGATGCGCTCCACTTCTGCTCGAACACTCTGCATATTGGTCTCGGCATAGAGATAAAACTCACTGTCGATATCCCCCAAGCGCTCTGCCCGAAGTTTGATCTGCTGAGCCGACTCCTCTCCACTGACGTAGAGAACCGTTCCCACTTGAGACAACTGGGTCGACACTTGTAAGAGAAGGGTTGATTTCCCAATCCCAGGATCCCCACCGATAAGGACAAGACTTCCTGGTACCACTCCTCCACCAAGGACGCGATTGAATTCCTCCATCTCCGTCTTGGTCCGGTGAACATTGATAGAAGTCACGTCCGCCAATTTCATGGGTTTGGTCTTTTCACCCGTCAAGGATACCCGTGCATTCTTGACCTCTGCAACCTCAACCTCCTCAACAAAAGAAGACCAAGAACCACAGTTAGGACAGCGCCCTAGATATTTGGGTGAGTTATAAGCACAATTTTGACATACAAATGTCGTTTTTTTCTTAGCGATAAGATACCTCTTTCTATATCTCTATCTCACATTCAATCACTTGGCAAAAATCAATGGTTTCATTCGGTACAAATTGACGCATGAGCATGCGATGGGTAACCACTACAAGCTTTTGATAGTCTCGGTACTTGGCCAAACTTTCAATAAAGCGAGCTCTCATATCCTCAGCAGTTTCATATTGAATTGGGCTATCCGGAAGGAGCTTCCCATTATTTTCTAGAAACAGAGTCCGAGCTGTTTCAAAATTCTCTATACCACTTTCGTATACCTGCCATTCGTGCAATAAGGGTTCTACTCTCAAAGGAAGTCCAGTAGCACAAGCCAGATAAGAAGCTGTTTCTAAAGCTCGCGTTACTGCTGAAGCTACTAGTAGATCAGCTGATTGGAACAAGGGGTTTTGGCAAAGGTCCTGAGCCTGTTTCCTTCCCTTCTCAGATAAGGGAGCTAGATCCATTCCAAATCCGGAATAAGCACGCTCCTCTAACACACGATAATCTGGTTCCCCGTGACGGACAAAGATAATCTTCATATTAGTGCCCTGTTGACCCAAATCCACCGGTCCGCACGCCGTCTGCTTCATCCCCATCTGCGATCAAGAAAGGTGCGAAGACAGCCTGAACTACACGTTCTCCAACTTCAAGAATCACTTCTTGGTCCGTAATGTTTTTCATCTGAGCAAAGATATGACCTTCATTTCCTGGATTACCGTAGTAGTCTCCATCAATGACACCGACTGAGTTAATCAAGATCAGACCTTTTTTACGAGGGTTAGAGGAACGGTCATAGAGATAGAGCACCTCAGTCGGTTGCATATAAGCCTTGACCCCAGTTGGGACGAGGACGATTTCTCCTGGTGCAATGACTGTGCGCTCGGCCACCTTTAAGTCGTAACCAGCTGCGTGTGCTGTCTCCCGTTTTGGCAGTAAGTCCAGATTGGTATAGCTTGATACAAGTTCAAATCCACGAATTTGTCATGATGATTCCTCTTTCATTCTAAATTGTTTCTATCTCTTCTATTATACCATCACTTCGCCCTAGCGTCTCCCCTCTACTACTATTCGTATTTTTTCTGACAAACACACAAAAGCCCCCTCAACCGAGGAGACTTTTGCAGGAGATTATATGAAAAAAGTAAACTGTATCAAACAAAGTTAGGAGGTCTTTGTTGATGAGACTAGTTTACCTTTTTCTCCTTAAAAAATCCTAAAGACTTTACAATTCTTTTAACAGATAGCGAAAGAGTTCGAGATTGCCCTTTTCTTCTTTGACCAGGAACTCTGGATGCCACTGCAAACCGATGATGCGATGACCATCCACTGCTTCGATAGCTTCAATGGTCTGGTCGCGTGGGTCAATGGCTGTCACTCGAAAGTTAGGCGCCAAGTCCTTGATGCTTTGGCGATGAACAGAATTGATCTGGCTGGCTTGTCCAAAGAGACGCTCCACCACACTGCCTTTTTTGGTCTCAATCGAATGAGAAGTGCCAAAAGGAAGCCCTTGCCAGTGTCCTTCCACTTCTTGATGGAGAGTCCCACCGAAGGCAACATTGACGAGCTGAACTCCTCGGCAGATAGCTAGGACCGGCTTGTTTTGACGGACTGCTTCTTTCAACAAGGCCAACTCAAACTGATCGCGCTCGAGATTGTAGTCATCACTCTCGATGGCGATCTCTTCTCCATAAAAGCTAGGATGGACATTTTGCCCCCCACTGAGGATAAGCTTGTCCACTGTCTCGATATAATCTTTGGCAAAAGACGGATCTCCCACTGGGATGACCATTGGAAGGCCACCTACTTGCTTAATGGTTTCCGCAAACTTACAAGATACAGACGAATGGATATTTTTCCCATCTGGATCCACTGCACATAGATTGGCAGAGACTCCAACAATCGTTCTACACATGGCCTTCCCTCCTTTGATATTTCTATTCCCTATTTTATCATCCCACCTTAGAGCGTCTAATATGTATTTTTTAAGAGCCTGATAAATATTTTTTATCACCCAAAGCAAAAAAACAGGCTTGTCTAGCAAGGCTAGAACAAAACCTGTTTTAATGATTAATTCTCACGTTTTTTGTAAACCAAGGCACTTCCAGCAACCGCCAATGCGAGTCCTGTAGCCACTAGTCCTTCACTCATTGATTGACCAGTAGAAGGAAGAACTTCTTTTTTATCCTCTTTTGGAGGATTTGATGGAATTTCTTTTTCTGGTTTTTCAGTAGAAGGTGGTGGGGTATTCCCTTTTGGAGGATTTGATGGAATTTCTTTTCTTGGTTTGTCAGTAGAAGGTGGTGGGGTATTCCCTTTTGGAGGAGTCAGTTGATTGACAACATTCCCTTTATCTACTACCAAATTTGTCGCAGCAGTTAACTCTGCCGCAGAAACAGTGATTGAAACGTTTGAAAGTTGGTATCCTTCCGGAGCAGTCAATTCTTTCACCACATAATCCTTAGCCTCAAAGCCTACAAAGCTTACAAGTCCATTGGCATCAGATGTCGCTGTCGCTTGACCTTCACCATATGGATTCGCAACCGGTGTCACACCATCTGCTTCAAAGAGTCCGAAGACTGCTCCTGCTAGAGATTGGTAGAATGGATTTACCTTGTGAAGCTGAATGGTATAAAGCTTCAATTCTGGTTTCTCAACCACTGGTGGAGTTGGTGGAATAGCAGTGAATGGTTTGTTGACAACTTTTCCTTGATCAAGTACTTGATCGGTTGATGCAATCAACTGGCTAGATGAAACAGTAATCGCTTCTTCAGAAAGTTGGTATCCTTCTGGAGCAGTGATTTCTTTCACTACATAATCCTTGGCTTCAAGTCCTGTAAAGGTCACAAGACCGTTGGCATCGGATGTCGCTGTCGCTTGACCTTCGCCATATGGATTTGCAACTGGTGTTACACCATCTGCTTCAAAGAGTCCAAAGACTGCTCCTGCCAAGGCTTTGCCTTCATTGTTAACTTTGTGCAATTGAATGCTGTAGAGAGTCAATTCCGGTTTCTCAACAACTGGCGGAGTTGGTGGAATAGCAGTAAACGGTTGGTTCACCACATTTCCTTTATCCACTACCAAGTCTGACGCATCACTCAATTCTGTTGCAGATACAGCGATTGAAGCTGTTGAAAGTTGGTAACCTTCTGGAGCTGTCAATTCTTTCACTACATAATCCTTCGCCTCAAAGCCTACAAAGCTTACAAGACCATTAGCATCGGATGTCGCTGTCGCTTGACCTTCGCCATAAGGGTTGGCAACTGGTGTGCTACCATCCGCTTCAAAGAGTCCAAAGACTGCTCCTGCTAGAGCTCGACCTTCACCATTCACCTTGTGAAGCTGAATCGTATAAAGCTTAGCTTCTGGTTTTTCAACTACTGGTGGAGTTGGTGGGATTTCACTTGTGACAAAGGTATTGGTGAAGGATGTCTTCGCACCATATGCCACAGTAGCCTTGATCGTATTGCTTGCATCATCTTTCGTAACAGTTACTGTCACATCGATGCTCGCTTGGTCGTAGGTCATTCCTTTTTCTTGAGATTGAGGGATTACTTCCTTAATTGTGTAGTGGAAAGTTTTCCCTGCATCTTCTTGAGAATAAGAAATTTCGTCAAATGCTACAGAACCATCTGCTGCATTTTGTTTTGTTTGAAGAACTTCTCCAGCTTCATCCAACAAGTTAAAGCTGAATTCGCCATCTTTTAGGTCACGACCTTCTAGAATCTTGCTGGCTGAAATCTGAGCTTTTGCTGGGCTTGGAGCTGAGTAAGTATTTGCAAAGACCTTGCTTTCTGGATAGACAACTGTTGCTTTAAGGTTGTCTCCATCTTTTGTTACCTGAACGGTTACTTGTTTTTCGGCTGTATCGTATGTGATACCTGGTACGTTCCCCTTCACTTCCTTCACAGTGTAAGTGTGTTCGCCTTCTTCTGTGTAAGAGATAGCATCAAAGGTTACTTTGCCAGATTTGTTGGTAACAGTTTGAAGTTTGTTTGCACCTTCGTACAACTCAAAGCTAAACTCGCCATCTACCAAGTCACGACCTGTCAATTCTTTCGTCAACTCAATTGTTGCAGTCGTTGCATTTGGTGTAAAGGCATTGGTAAATGTTTTGTTTTCTGGATAGACGACTTCTGCCTTCAAGGCATCTCCATCACGAGTGACTTTAACAGTCACTTGTTTTTCGGAAGCATCGTAAGCAATCGTAGCATTGTCCCCTTTCACTTCCTTCACAGTGTAAGTGTGTTCACCTTCTGCTGTGTAGGAAATTGATTCAAAGGTTACTTTGCCAGATTTGTTGGTAACAGTTTGAAGTTTGTTTGCACCTTCGTACAATTCAAAACTAAACTCGCCATCTACCAAATCACGACCTGTCAACTCTTTAGACAACTCAATTGTTGCAGTCGTTGCATTTGGTGTGAAGGCGTTGACAAATGTTTTGCTTTTCTGGATAGACGACTTCTGCCTTCAAGGCATCTCCATCACGAGTGACTTTAACAGTCACTTGTTTTTCAGAAGCATCGTAAGCAATAGTGGCATTATTACCTTTGACTTCTTTTACAGTGTAAGTGTGTTCACCTTCTGCTGTGTAAGAAATAGATTCAAAGGTTACTTTGCCAGATTTGTTAGTAACAGTTTGAAGTTTGTTAGTACCTTCGTACAATTCAAAGCTAAACTCACCGTCTACCAAGTCACGACCTGTAAGGGTCTTGTCTAATTCGATGACCGCACTGGTTGGTGTCGGTTCTTTGACAGTTTTCTTGTTTGTAACTGTTTTAAGGGCTGTTTTTGTTGTTCCAAAATCTTCTGCTTTGACATCAATTGGAGTTGCATCCAATTCATATCCTTCTGGAGCTTTTGTTTCAACTAATTGGTAAGCTGTGTTCAACAAAGCCACCAATACTTGCTTCTCCCTTTTGCATTGGTTGTCAACTTACCGACAACTGCACCTGTTGCAACACGGATCACGTTAAATTCAGCACCTGCTAAAGCAGTGTTTTCATCCTGGCTATCAACTTTCTTTAGGTTGATGGAGAAGGTATATCCTTGGGCTTCCCCACCAGCAGTTTGATAAACGAATGGGTTGCTCTTAGTTTCAACAACTTTTTTTGCATTCAAGGTTACATTGTTGAGGAACTTTTCCCCATTTGCAGGGGTATAAGGAATCTTCACCTTATAGACAATCGAGTAACCTTCACCTTGGGCTACATTTCCCAAGCTGACTTTGAAACTCTTCTTATCTGCTCCAAACTCAACTGGCTAAAGAGACAACTTGCCCGTTTTTCAATTCTAATTTATGCGAACTGTTAACGGCCCAATTCCCTTTTTTAATCACAAAGGAATCTTCTACATAGTTCATTCCTTCTGTTTGCAATTGGTCAGTCACAACTGCTTCTGTTAACGGCTCTTTCGCTGCATTGACACGTACTTCATATTGACGTGTGATGCTACCATCTGCTAAGGTTTCTGTCCCCCAGCTAACCTTGTCCAAGGTCTTTTCAGCATTCCCTGGGTCAACTACAAAGTCAACTTTTTCCTACAGGGACAGGATTGTTATCCACATTCAAGGTGATTGGCACCTTGCTTGGAGATGCAGTTGCAGGCTCTACCCGAACTGCAAAGAACATGCTTCCTGAAATATTTGATTTCTTTTCCACATAATTTTCATAGGTCAAGGTGATGGTTTTATTTGCAGCATTAATGACTGCTTTTGCAACCACTGATTGACCATCCGGACTCATGACATCAAATGTTTGATCCGAGATAAATTTTAGATTCTGAGGGAGGGTAATAACCGCCTGATCCCCAGATTTGACCCCGTTCGGAACATTGAAAGTTAGATCAACCTTAATGTCCGTGTACTGGTCCACGGGTGACTTAGCAGGTGTGATCGTTTTACTTGTAATTTGGATCTTTCCTGTTGAGCCATCAGCATGGGCCGACCGAATTTTGGACAAACCAAAGACACTAGCTAAAACTAATACTAAGGTCAGTATTATTTTTAAGCTCTTTTTCATCATAAACTCCTTTTCTTTTTTGTTTCTCCTATATATCACTAGCTAGAGTAATATACGAAACAAATATTACCATATTCAGAATATAAATGCAAGAATAATTTACTAAAATTCCCAACATTTTATCAGTTATCATATTATTTGCTTTTTCCTATGAAATTCAGCTAGATTCCAAAGCTTTTTTTCTCTATAGTATGGTAAAATAGAAATGAAATCTTCACGAAGGAGAATACTATGGATAAACAAACCGTTGCAGTCATCGGTCCTGGTTCTTGGGGAACTGCCCTTTCTCAAGTCCTCCACGATAATGGCCATGAAGTGCGGATCTGGGGAAACGTCCCAGAACAAATCGACGAAATCAATCAAGAACATACCAACAAACGCTACTTTAAGGATATCCTGCTAGATCCAGGGATCAAGGCTTACCACAACTTGGATGAAGCCCTTTCTGGAGCAGATGCTGTCCTCTTTGTCGTCCCAACCAAGGTGACACGACTCGTTGCTAAGCAAGTAGCTGAACTCTTGGACCATCCTGTCAAGGTCATGCACGCCTCCAAAGGATTAGAACCAAACAGTCACAAACGGATTTCTCAAATCTTAGAAGAGGAAATCCCTGCTTCTCTACGTAGCGAGATTGTGGTCGTATCTGGTCCAAGTCACGCTGAAGAAACCATCGTTCGCGACATTACTCTGATCACAGCAGCTTCTAAGGATTTAGAAACAGCTCGTTACGTTCAAGAGCTCTTCAGCAATCACTACTTCCGCCTCTATACCAACACAGATGTAATCGGAGTAGAGACAGCCGGTGCCCTGAAAAATATTATCGCAGTCGGAGCTGGAGCCCTCCACGGGCTTGGATTCGGAGACAACGCCAAGGCTGCCATCATCACGCGTGGCCTAGCTGAAATTACCCGTCTAGGAGTGAAACTTGGGGCTAGCCCCTTGACTATAGTGGACTATCCGGAGTTGGGGACCTGATCGTGACAGGCACTTCCATCCACTCTCGGAACTGGCGAGCGGGGGATGCCCTCGGTCGCGGTGAAAAACTAGAAGATATCGAAGCCAACATGGGTATGATCATCGAAGGAATTTCCACCACTAAGGCTGCCTACGAACTGGCCCAAGAGCTAGATGTCTACATGCCGATCACACAAGCCATCTACCAAGTAATTTATGAAGGGCAAGACATTCGCGAAGCCATTAACTTCATGATGAACAACGAATTTAAAGAAGAAAATGAGTGGAACTAAGGAATTTTTCCTTGCCAATCAGTTCAACAACCAATCATTCTTTAGTTAGAAAGGAATTATTATGACAAAAGTTAGGAAAGCAGTCATTCCTGCGGCCGGACTTGGAACGCGTTTCCTACCTGCAACCAAAGCCTTGGCCAAAGAAATGTTGCCAATCGTGGATAAGCCAACCATCCAATTCATCGTTGAGGAAGCCCTTAAGGCTGGCATCGAGGACATTCTCGTTGTCACTGGTAAGTCCAAACGTTCGATCGAAGACCACTTCGACTCAAACTTTGAACTCGAGTACAACCTCAAGGAAAAAGGAAAAAATGACCTGTTGAAACTGGTCGATGAAACTACCGGGATGCGCCTCCACTTCATTCGTCAAAAACATCCGCGTGGCCTTGGAGATGCTGTCCTTCAGGCCAAGGCCTTCATTGGGAATGAGCCTTTCGTTGTAATGCTGGGTGATGACCTCATGGATATCACAGATGATACAGCTACTACTCTCACCAAGCAATTGATGAATGACTATGACGAGACACATGCTTCAACCATTGCCGTCATGAAAGTTCCCCATGAAGAGGTTTCTGCCTATGGAGTCATTGCTCCTCAAGGGGAAGGCATCAACGGACTGTATAGCGTTGAAACCTTTGTCGAAAAACCAGCACCCGAAGAGGCACCAAGTGACCTTGCCATTATCGGTCGTTACTTGCTGACTCCAGAAATCTTCCAAATCTTGGAAAACCAAAAACCAGGCGCTGGAAATGAAATCCAATTGACTGATGCCATTGATACCTTGAACAAGACCCAACGAGTATTTGCCCGCGAATTTAAGGGTAGACGCTACGACGTGGGAGATAAGTTTGGTTTCATGAAAACATCTATTGATTATGCCTTGAAACACCCACAGGTTAAAGATGATCTCAAACAATACATCATCGATCTTGGAAAAAAATTAGAAACATCTGAACAAACTTCAAACTAAACCATTTACGAATCTGAAGGATGTAAAAGAGACTGACCATATGGTGTAAGTGGTCCCCCACTTTACAAAATGGTCAATCTCTTTTTTTCTGTAAAAAGAAGCTGGATAAAAAAGTCCAGCTTCTTTTCATTTATTCTCTTGTTCAACTATTTTATCTGATTCTATTTTTTTAAGGATGAACATTGTAAGAATAATTTGTATTTGGGTAAGTCTCGATTTCGCTTGGATTGAAATTAGATCCGAAGCGATTATTGTTGTTTACACTATTTCCTGCTACAGGAGCTTCAGTTGGAGCTTGAACAGTTTCTTCTGGCTTCACAGGAGTTTCTACTTTAGGAGATACAACTGGTTGTTTATCCTTGTTAGCAGCATAGCCAAAGCGATTGTTTGGATTTCCTTCTGCATTAGCAGGAATATCCTTATTAGAAGGGGTAGCTCTATAATTTGGAGCCGGGATGTAAACTTTGTTCGCATCTTCACTGATTTGTGGTTTTTCTGGAACTGTTGGTGTATCTGGTTTCTTAGGCTCTTCAGGATCTTTATAATTATCTGGTTTAGAAGCACGATAAGGATCTGACTTGCGTCCAGCTGCCTCTAATTGTTTTTCCATTAATTTTTCATAATCTTTGAAGTGTTGGAAAAGACGATCAGACAAGTCAAGTGAATCTTTCGTTACTTTATCTTCAGCAGCTTTTGCAGCTTCTGGTTGATCTTTTAGTGAATAATATTCAATATCCTTCTTCTCTTGATCAGCAATAAATCCTTTTTCTAGTGCTTTCCAATGTTCTTGGACGGTTTTTCCAAAGATATCTTGATTGTTGATTGCCATGTTGTCAATATGCCAAACAGTCCAATACCAAGAATTTGGATCATAAGTAGCTGTTTGAGGTTTAAAGGCTTCGTAAGTATCTTTTACATTTCCATAGAATGGGACATATGGAGTGTTACGTGATGGTCCCATTCCTAACCAAACTGTACCACCAAATGATTTTGGTAGTTTTGGATTGATTTGATAGACATGGGCATCGATAACGTTTTCATTACCTAGTGCATATTTGTATTGATCCTTGCGAACCGTGTCGTTTGCGCCATTGTCACCTTGTTTCTTCACTCCAATTTGATCGTCCGGTACGAAGCGACCATTTAAATGTTCAAAGCGATTCCGTTGCATAGCAAAGGCATCTTCTAAAGTAAATTTCTTATTTGGATCAGTTGGAGAACGGAATAGTTCGTATTCGTCATCCTCGTAAGTCACTTTAGACTTTGGATCAAGTACTGTAATCCCTGCATAAGTCCGAGAACGGTCCCCTTCTGCATATTTCAGGTCCGTAAGACTTAGCAATATGGAAGTTGCCATCTTTATCGGTCTTGTAACTTCCTGATTCTTTTGCTACTTTTTCAACATCTTTCGAAGCAATCACATTTTCCTTGTCATTCAAATCAACATGACCTAGGTAGTAGGTATTCGCAAAGACTGCGTATTTATCTTCTGGCACCTTCACCGCTACATATTGGTGACCAGAAAGAATTTCCATATACCAAGTTTCTTTTTGGTCAGCAACCACAACTGTATTTCCTTCAGCTGATCCCTTTTCTTCGATAACTTTTCCAAGTAATTCGATTGCTTCACGAGCTGTTTTTGCACGAGGTAAGATTACATCGAGCATAGCAGCTTCTGGAAGTCCATCTTCTTTCAGTGGATCTTTTTCTAATACCTTTTTATTTGGAATTGCTGTAACAGTGGCAGTCATGGAAACACCCGCTTCGTTGAAGCCATGTTCCCCGAAAGCACCATTGCTACCATCTCCACGAGCAGAATCATAAGCAGCTGTGTATTTCATTTCGCTGGCAGCATGAGGATAGGTGAAACCATTGGATTCGTCCTGAATTTGATCTCCTTCCTTATAATTCTTGGCATCAACAACAACATAGTTTTTGTTGTGTTTTCCGCCATTTGGATAATAAGGATAGTCCTCAGTACGACCAAACAGGGTAGTACCATCCTTGGTCAACTGACGTCCAATGATAAATCCACAGCAAGCCTCAACAGCTTGAAACGGAAGGAGCAATATAGCCATCGCTACTAACGAGAGCTTAATCAACCATTTTTTCATTGCAAATCTCCTTTTATTTAATATTTTATCCATTTTATGAATGGATAAGAAAGATATTTACAATTGTTAGTTTACTCCTTTTCAATTCTTTTTGCAAGCGCTTTCTTATGTGGTCTTTATTCACCTTTAGAGCAACTTTTTGGGTGTATCTGCTTGTTTTGGGATTTTATATACAAAAAAACTGAGACTTCACTCAGTTTTCAGATAATTTACAAATTCGTTACAAATCATAAAAAGGGATGAGCAAATAAAGCCCAAGCATAAAGAAGAACGGCCCCAGCTGTATAAAGGAACAGAGCTCCCAAGCGCCAGCTTTTTTTCACACTATCTCGCTCCCCATAGACGGGAAAGACAAAGGCTAGAATCCCTCCTCCTACCAAGCCTCCTAAGTGACCTGCTAGACTAATCCCTGGCATAAAGCTAAAGAGGATATTGATCAGGATCAAGGAAGTATAACTTTGGCTCAGATACTGAATGTAGGGACTCCGAGCAATAAAACGTAAACTGGCAATAGCGCCAAAGATACCGAACAAAGCGGTAGAAGCCCCTGCTGCGACGACTTCTGGAGAAAAGACCAAGACAAAGAGATTCCCCATCAAGCCAGATAGCAGATAGAGGGCTAAGAAGGCCTTTGAGCCAAATAAATCTTCTGCGATCCTTCCGAGGAAATAGAGGGTAACCATGTTCAAAACAAAATGTTGCAAGCCAATATGAACAAATATGGCAGCAAGCAACCGCCAGCTCTGGCTCGGGTCTACTTGGATTTCAGCTCCTAAGACACCCCCAAAATCATAAACAGTTTGGACAGATTCATAGTCAAAACCACGAACCAGCAACATGGCTAGAAACGCCGGTTGTTAATAGGAGCAAGCTACTGGTCACTGGGTATTTCTTATCAAATAGTTGATTCATCCACAAGAACCTCCTGTACTGGAATATCATGGGGAGCAGGTGAAAAGTCTACTTCCTGGCAAGCATAGATAGTGCTGACGGTCGCTCCGTCGAAATCTGCCAAATAGCGATCGTAATAGCCTCCTCCATAACCCAGACGGTAGCCATCCTTTTGAAAGGCCACTCCAGGAACATGGATCAGGTCAATCTCCGACTGATCTACCGCTTGAGCCCCATCCTCTGGTTCCAAGAGACCAAAGGCTGTTGGTTTCAATTTCTGCGGGTCATAGACTGCAAATTCCATGCGTCCTTTGGGATAGGTTTTTGGGATGACAACCTGTTTACCATCTTCTTGAGCTGCATCAATCAGAAAACTCGTATCCACCTCATGCGGGAAGGACAAATAGGTCGCAATAACGCTTGCTTCTTGGTAAGCTGACAAAGAGCGTAACCGCTGGATCAAGGCTCGATCAGCCTTTCGCTTGTTCTCCGGCTCCAAGCCTTTCATCTTCTTCAATATACTTTTTCGAATACTTGCTTTCATTTCCGTCTCTCTTTATTGGTTGGCTTTCATTTTCAAGAAAGGACTAATGGCTTTGACCCCAACGTGCAGGGCTTCTTCCTTGGGACTCATCTGAGGGTGATGGAGGGCAAATGGACTATCCACTCCCAACCAGAACATGACCCCATCTACTTTTGACAAGAGATAACCAAAATCCTCTCCAGTCATGGCGGGTAGGATATCAATCAAGGTGACATCTTCTGCTTGATCAAAGAAGGTCATCAGTTCATCTGCCAAGTCCGGATTGTTTTCCACCGGCAAATAGCCCCCTTGCTTAAGTTCAAGATCTAGCTCCATATCAAAAGCATCTGCAACCCCTCTGGCAATCGTCTCGAGTCGCTTCTGGGTCAAGAGGTTCATTTCCATGGTCAGGGTCCGAATCGTCCCATGCAGAAAGGCCGTCTCCGCAATGACATTATTGGTCGTCCCCACATGCATGGAACCGAAGGTCACAACAGCTCCCTCGATAGGATCGACATTGCGGCTGACAATGGTTTGAACCTGGGTGACAAAATAGCTAGCAGCAACCAGGGCATCCTTGGCTTCATGAGGAAAGGCGGCGTGTCCACCTTTTCCTTTAAAGGTCAGCTTCACTTCACAGGTCCCTGCAAAGAGCGTCCCCCGATTGGTCGCGATTTCGCCTACCTTTAAGTCCGGACGGACATGGAGGCCGTAGAATTGATCAGGTAGCCAGTCTCCAAAGGCCCCATCTTCATACATAAGCATGCCTCCAGCTTCATTTTCCTCGGCTGGTTGAAAGAGGAATAAGAGATTGTTCTTAGGCTGTTCTTGAACCAATTGCTCCAACAAGCCCAAGGCTAAGGTCATATGAACATCATGGCCACAGGCATGCATCCGACCTTCGTGGTGGGAGGCAAAGTCAAGGCCAGTTTGCTCGATAATGGGCAGTCCATCGATATCCGTCCGCCAGCCAATGGTCTTTCTGGATTGGATCCTTTCAGAAAAACCAGGATCCCCGTCCGCCAGGTCCGCTGCTCGACGAATTCTTTTCCCTCGGTGATTTCTGCGATGCGCTCCAAGAGATAGGCTTGTGTTTTAAATTCTTCTAGTCCAATTTCTGGGATTTGATGCAGGTCCCGCCGAATTTTTACTAAATCAAGTGTCATATCCATCTTCCTCTTTTGAGAAGAAGCCGAGGTATCCCCCAGCTTCCTTTTCTTATTCCTCTATTATAGGTTACGCAAGGCATCCTCAAGCGCTGTTTTTTGTTGCGTCTGTTCGTCAATCGTCTTGATCACGCGCGCAGGCACACCCGCTACCACTACATTTTCAGGCACATCTTGGGTAACGATCGCACCCGCCGCTACGACGGAGCCATTACCAACTTGAACCCCTTCGATGACGACGGCGTTGGCTCCCACCAAGACGTTATCCCCGATACGAACTGGTTCTGCAGAGGCTGGCTCAATGACACCAGCTAGAACCGCTCCTGCTCCGATATGGCTGTTTTTACCAACCGTTGCACGGCCACCAAGAATAGCTCCCATATCGATCATGGTCCCCGCACCGATTTCAGCACCGATATTGATGACGGCTCCCATCATGATTACCGCATTGTCTTCAATGGTCACCTGATCTCGAATAATCGCACTGGTTCAATCCGGGCATTCAAATAACGCTTGTCCAGCAAAGGTACCGCTGAATTGCGACCATCTTGCTCTACGATATAGTCTTTGTTTTCTGTTAGGTTGGCAAGAAGGGGCTCAATCTCTTTCCAGTCTCCAAATAGGACATTGCCTAGCTTTACAACGGATGCTGGAAGCTCTCCTGCCAATTCCCCTTCAAAGGTCACTTTTACGTTGGTTTTCTTTTCTGCATTGCCGATAAAGGCGATAATTTCTTGTGCAGTCATTTTTTGTGCAGTCATGGCGATACCTCTTGTTCTATGTAGTCAGTCCTCTAGGAAAATAGGCTCCTTTTGAACTCTTAGATTTTACTATTATAGCATAATTTGCAAGAATTCTTTCTCATCTAAAGATTTCATCAAAGCAACACGTTCTGGACCAATAGAGACAAGTAGAGAGGCCAGAATTTTTTGACAACCCCTAAATAGGAATTCTCAGATGATCTTATCGATTATGATTTATCCTCAACACTCCTTATACTTTTCAAACGGAATCTCCCCCCAGTTTCATCAAAAGACATAAAGACACTCATCTTATCTTTTGTAGTATAGACGATTGTAATTCGTTTGACTCCCCCCAATAGCATAATTATTATGCATAAAGTCAGGAGTTCCTAATTCTTTTACAGCTTCTGTCAACTCTAGACCTTCTTCAGATGAAGCTTGCAAAGCCTTATAGTCTTTACTTGTTTTCGTGACTTCTCCTCTAAAACTTTTCCTAGTATAATAGGTCACACTACTGAGTTCCATAGAATCTTGTTCTTTCAGAAAATTAAGAGACAAGCGCCCTGTATCCCCGACGAGCTCATATTCTAATCCGATTCTCTGGCTACCGTCGGAGCTAGAGGACAGGTGACCAGAGACCGCTTTCCCAATCTGATCGACAATCTGCTCTGGCGTTACATTAGGTTCATTCGCTTTTCTCACTAAAGAAATGAAATCCTCTATGGACAATTCAATTCTGTGGTCCTTGTCAATATAAGGAGAATCTTCTCCAAAAAATGTAAATTCAGTTTTTACGGATGAATCTGTTGGGAGCTTCTCAGTCTTTTTAGTGGTTGAATAGGAATCTCTTTGATGGGAAAGGTATCTTACATAGTGGAGAGCCCCACAAAAGAGACACACAATGACGACAAGACCTATCCCTAGCTTCAGGAGACCACTGCGACGAGAAAACCAGGATGCTTTGAACTGGCCCATTTGGGATGCGTATACTCGATCTGATCTCGAATATTTGTCTTCCTCAAATTGATCTTTGGATTCAAATACCTCTCCTTGTGGTTGACCTTCTGAAAACACCTCCGGTACTTTTTTATTCCCCCCTGGCACTTTTTGACCATTCTCGTTGAATTTTTTTCTACCTTTTTGCATTTCACTCTCCCTTATTCTCGTTTCTCAGGATGGAAGAAAACGGAATGAGACTCCTCCTTCTCACTTTAGTTATTCTTTTTTTATCCTTTAATTTCGTCATACTTCCCAAACGGAAAAAAATCTCCATCTTGATCAAAAATACAAGGTAACTCGCATCTCATCACTTGCTTTATAGGAGATAGCAATTTGAGCCTCCGTCCCAGGTAAAAAAACTGGAATAGAGCCAATCTGGTACTCCCAATTCTTTTGATAGCTTCCATCAACTCCACCCCTCTTGACCTGGCTGAGGAATAAGAGCACTATAATCATCACTTGTTCTTTCAGTTGATTCTCTCTGGCTTTCTAGGGTAAAATACTGAATCGAATGCAGAAGGAGGCGATTCTCCTTTTTCACTAAAAATCAAAGTCCAGTGCTGCTTTATTATCGGTAAGGAGATACGTCAATACACTTCCTCGACTACCATCAGAGTCTATACTCACATATCCATCTCTTGCTTTTTCCTAATTGGTTGAAAAATATCATCCATAGTAAGGTTGGCATCATTAATTTTTTTCTAATGTATGCGACAACCTCCTCTATATTGATATCAATTTTATGATTTGGGTCTGTATAGCGAGAGTTTTTTTATTAAAAAGATTTTTTAAATTCCTTATCTGATAAACGAGCCTCTGTCCCCTTGCTTAATTTTTACAGAGTGAGAATCATGCGCAGGTGATTTCACATATCGAGACACAATGTTAAAAAGGAACAAGAGGAACAGACCTCCTAGCACTAGCTTGAAGAAAATAGAGAAATGAGCTAAGTAAGACTTCTTAAGCACACTTTTTTTGAAGATTCTCTCCACCATTTCGCTTCCCTGTTTTTTTGCTTCTTTGACCCTGCTTGGTAGTTCCATCCTATCATTCTGCAGATTACTTTTTGAAGAGAGCTCTGAAGAGATTTTATTTCCACCTGGGACCTTAGTCCATTCTCTCTGAATCTTTCTACCTTTTTCCATTCAATTTCTCCCCTCTATCAGGTAAGACTTGTAATCCCTTGAGAGTCCACCTGGCTCTTTCGCAACAAATAGCAAGAACCATCCATTATTTCAATCTCTAATAAATAAGTTTTTCCCTTCTCATCCTGATAGGACAGTTGAAAACCTTCCTGATCAGGCCCGATCTGGTGTCGAACGAAAGATTGTAAGCCCTGATAGCTACCTAGAAGTGCTTTCAGATCCATCTTTTCTCCAGGTTCTAAGCTCTGGTAAACTTTTTCTGAAAAAGCTTTGTTTCCCTCCCGGTCTAGATTGGCTAGACTGGCGTCGATCTCTTCTAGCAGATAGCTCCCATCAGCCCCCTTGCTAAAAAGCAAACGGATGGAGGCTCCCTTTCCCCTATCGTCCCATCGATAGAGCAGGGAGAGACTGGGTTGCTTACTTGCTGTAGATTGAAAGAGAACTTTCTCTTGGGGGTGCCCCATCTCCTTCAGAAGGGTCTCCAGGCGACTTCCAGTCTGCTTCAGGCTACCGTTTTGGTTCTTTATCGACAGAGAAAAATGCTTAATTTGTTCCAAGGTCCATGGCGAATCCTTTTTTTCATTCGTTTCTTTTAAGAGTCGCTCCCCTTGAAATTCTTTTCGCTTTTAAAAAGTTGATAAGTTCTTTATTTCACTTATCGCTGTAGAATTTTTTTCGGCGGATGACTAAGGACCTCTAACCCCATCCCTAGGAGGAGCGCTAGCAGCAGGAGACCAGGAATTGTTAACTTCTTGATGACTGTATCCATTTACTCCTCCTTATTCGACCTTGACTAGATGATAGCGAGCATCTTTTTGGGCTTGCAAAGTGAGAAAGACGAGCCCCTCTTGTGCACGGTAGGTTAGGACCAAAACTGTCTTTCCATCCTTACGATTCAAAAGCAATGATTGTGGCAAGCCAACCTTTTGTAAAATGTCTTCTAGTTTCATGCCAGTTTTCTCTTTCCCACTAGCAAGACTGGTCAAGGCTGCCTTTTTCAGCTGTTTACTTTCTATATTCTGCTTAGAGGTTGGTTGATAGCCCTGAATAGCTGTTAGATAGTAGCCATCCTTCATATGGGTAAATTCAAATTGGTATCTATCTCGACCATCTTGTGTCGTTCTATAGCTGAGACGAAGGAGCTGCGTTCTAGCTTTTGACTCAAGCCGAGCTTGCTTGGCTCCCCCTAATTTTTTGACCAGGGTCTCTGGTGTCGTCCCCTTGGTGCTTGGCCCACCAGTCCCATCTCCTATTTTAAATTCTAGCAATTCCTCCAAATGCACCCCAACTTCTGGTCGATCTGATTTCGCCAGGAAAGCCTGCAGATAAGCTTCTTCCTTACGAAAGGTCACTTGCTGGTCTGGATTTAGCTGGTCTTGTGGCCTCCCAGAAGCAGCAAGCCCATAGCCTACTCCCAACATTCCCAGGATCCCTAAAAGAATCCCTCTTTTTTGGATGAAAACCAGGAGGGCCTTCAGATGTTTTCTTATTGTTTCCTTTACATTATCCATTCTGTGATCGAATCTGTATCCCTTTCCGTCCAACTGTTCACGCCTATTTCCTTTAGCAACATATCCTACTATACCATAAATAGCCAGTCCTCGCTAGAATAGAGAAGACCTGGAATGTCTATTCCAGATCTTTTTAGGGTTTTAAGTGAATGGATTTTTCCTCCCTTACCTCTTTCGAAAAGAATGAATGAAGAGCCCTTCTTCATCATCATTCTTTTTCAGATAAGAGGAAATCACCATCTGATTGTCTCACAAAAGTCAACCTATATTCAGAGGAACTTGAGGATTTAAAAGATACTCTCATTGTAGTCACAATATCATGAGTTTTGTAGTCCTCTTCTGCAGACATTGAAAGACTAGAAATAGTATGATCCTTAATCACTTCCTTGTAGGATACACCATCCTTACCAGTTTTGGCATCTCCCACTTTCAGTTTATCATAGTAAGATGAGGTCATAAAATCGTCCTCAGCTTCTTTATAATTTCCTGAATAATAGAGGTCTTTTAAATAATAATTGTCTCCATTCTTCTGAAACGTAAGGCGCATTTCACGAACAGTACGATAAGAAGGCAGCGTATCATCCTGATCTTCGTCTAACTCGCCCCATTCTAAATCAATTTTATCTCTTCGAAACGTGCCTTTCAAAGCCTTGCCATGTGCATCCACGACATCTTCAATGCTTGTTCCCAAATCTGGAGTTTCGTATGTCCCAAACTCCAAATCAGCTAAATCATCAATATTCCAAGAAAATTCTGCTTCTTCCGGATTAATATACTTCCCAGACTGATCACGTTTTGATTCCCCTGCGTCAGCTGTTGGGTGAAGGGCCGGTTCGCTACTTTTAGCATTTGTTGCACCAAAAGAACGGCCAAGAAATAGACCTGCAATGACTCCTAAGACTGCAAAAACACTAACACAAGCGATTAATAGACCTTTCCCTGGCTTCTTTTGATTACCAGTTTCTGGCACACCAAATGGTGCCTGTGATTGATTCATATTCATCTTTCATCTATCTCCTCTATATTAAAAACGTTCTGGACCAATGTATAAGAAGTCCCCGTCTGGTTGTGCTAAGAAGCGTAATGTCTTATAATCGTCACCGACCTTAAAGTTTACGGTTGCAATAACACGAGTAGAGTCATACTCTTCTCCATCTGCAGTAGCTTTTGTTTCTGTTCCAATTCGAACAGCACTTGATTTACGCTTTTTCAAAACTTCTGATAAGGAAGTTCCACCTTTACCAGTTTTCTTATCTCCTGTTTTCAGATTTTTGAATTCTTTTGTACTTAACTCACGATCTGCAGAAGTATCTTCATCTTCATCGTCTTCTTCGTCTGCATAGAATTCTTCTAAATCATAAGCTTCTACAGTTTTCAAATAATAATTTCCATCAACTTTTTCAAATCGGAAATAAACATTCTGATGTTCAGCATTCTTTGCGCGATCCCAATAAAGAGTGAGGCTATTCTTATCATACTCTACACTGGAAGCCAATCCATAGGTGTCAACAATCTGATCAGCAGTCAAACCATAACCATCCTTATTGGTATAACTCAAGGAACCAAGGTCTTTAAGAGTCCAGGTGAAAACAGCCTCCTTCTTATCTGTAATGAAGCTGTTCTTTATCTTTTTTGCTTCTTCATTAGCGCGTTCTAAACGTTTTGTTCGATTAGCATCTGCTTGAGGCTTAGATGAATTTCCCCAGAAATAGCCAGCTCCACCACCAATTAATCCACCAAGAAGGAGTGCAAGAAGGGAAAAGACAACAAATTTCGTCCATCCACGCTTCGGTTTTGGCTGAACATTCCATTGCGATTGGAAGGCTTGAGGGTTCCCTTGTTGGTAGAACGGATTATTTTCTACCTGAGGCGCTTGATTTTGGAAAAATTGTTCCTGTCCTCCAGCTTGTGGTCCTTCTACTGGAGAAGCCTGTTGAAAGGCTTGCGCTCCTGGTGCCCCAAATGGCTCATAAGCTGTTTGGCTATTTTGTGCTCCAAAAGGTTCTTGGACGTTTTGACCAGTTTGAGCTTCAAGAGGTTGCTGAACAGTTTGTTCTTCTTGCGCTCCAAAAGGTTCTTGAACAGTTTGTCCCTCTTGTGTTCCAAAAGGCTCTTGAGAAACGTTCTCCTCTTGTGTTCCAAAAGGTGTCTTATCTTCTGTTGTCATAATCTCTCCTTTACTAACAACCTGCGCCCGTCATTCTCCCCACTTTTCGTGACCATAGTTTGACGTGCAAAGTATAAATATAGTAGTTCTACTATATCATAAAACAGTCTATTTTTCCACCTCATTCTGAGATATTGAAAGCGATTAAAAAACGACCTCTTGCGAGATCGTTTTGTCTATTGATTAAAGACGAGCGTTGAGTTCTGCTCCAAGTTCTTCAAATCCTGGTTTACCAAGAAGGGCAAACATATTTTTTTCTTGTAGGCTTCAACACCTGGTTGGTCAAATGGGTTGATCGCGTTCAAGTAACCTGAAAGGGCGATGGCCAATTCGAAGAAGTAGATGGCATAACCAAGAGTGAAGGCATCTTGCTCAGGAAGAGTTACGTACATGTTTGGTACGTCACCGTCTGTGTGGGCAAGAAGAACACCGTCAGTTGCTTTTTTGTTAACGAAGTCAACGTCTTTTCCTTGAAGGTAGCCAAGTCCGTCAAGGTCTTCTTCCAAAGTAGGGATGATCACGTTCTTACGTGGTTTGTCAACACGGACAACTGTTTCAAACATGATACGAGTTCCTTCTTGGATAAATTGACCCAATGAGTGTAGGTCTGTTG
>BNJU01005128.1_pt1 | contig 59347 bp, 89 predicted proteins | sample 8539281 | NCBI WGS metagenome assembly BNJU01 (sample SAMD00202456, study PRJDB9452) | human saliva metagenome | isolation source: human saliva | place: Japan
CTTGAAAAATGTTAAAAGAATACAATCTCTAGCCAATAGAACGTCTATTGGCTAGTTTTTTTGTTAAATTGTAAGTAAGTTTAAAAAAATATAAGGGAATATTTAAATTATTTGTTTTGCGAATAACAAAATAAAAATTGAAAAAAAGTAAGGTTTCAAGGATAAGTATTTGATATAATAGCAATGAACTCAAAAAAATGATTAGGGGTAGGATAAATGAATTTAAAGGAGCAACAAAAACAAGCAAAAAGCATTCATTGAAAGATGGAAAAATCGAGGGAACGAACGCCAGGATACGCAATCATTCTGGCTAGACTTATTGCAATCAGTTTATGGAATTGAGAATCCTTCTGAATATATTAAGTTTGAAGATACTGTAATGATGGACCATACAAGTTTTATGGACGGTTATATTGATACTACCAAAGTTCTAATTGAACAAAAGGGAGCAAATAAGATCTTTCGAAGGCGATTAAGCAATCAGACGGTTCGTTTTTAACGCCTTTTCAACAGGCAAAACGTTATTCAGCAAATTTACCTTATTCAAAACAACCACGTTGGATTATTACATGTAATTTCAAAGAATTTTATGTATACGACATGGAAAAGCCTCATGGGGAACCTACTGTTATTTGCTTAGAAGATTTAGAAAAAGAAGCTTACAGGCTTGAATTTATAGTTGGTACAACCAATGAGCATCTTGAACGTGAAATGGCCATTTCGATGGAGGCAGGAGAGATTGTTAGAGAAATCTATTCTGGATTATTACAACAATACAAAAATCCTGAAAATCCAGAGAGTCTCCATGCGATGAATCAGCTTATTGTTCGATTAGTTTTCTGCTTCTATGCAGAAGATGCAGGAATGTTTGGCAAGAAGACTATGTTCCATGATTATTTAGCACGTTTTTCTAGTCGTGATTTCAGACGTGGATTACTGGATTTATTTAATGTGTTAAATACACCAATTGATGAGCGTGATCCTTATCTAGATGATGAATTATCTGCATTCCCATATGTTAACGGTGGAATGTTTGCTGAAAATAATCTTGAAGTGCCACAGTTTACGGATGAATTACGTGAATCAATCTTAGAGCATGCTTCTTCAAGTTTTGACTGGTCAGAAATTAGTCCTACAATTTTTGGTGCAGTATTTGAGTCGACATTGAATCCTGAAACTCGACGTAGTGGTGGTATGCACTATACATCAATCGAGAATATCCATAAAGTGATTGATCCGTTGTTTTTAGATGAGCTGAAAGAAGAATTAAATGAAATTAGACAAATTAAACAACCGTCTACCTTGAAAAATCGCGCTCAACAATTCCAAGAAAAACTATCTCGATTGGTATTCTTTGACCCAGCTTGTGGCTCTGGAAACTTCTTAACAGAAACCTATTTGTCACTACGACGATTGGAAAATGAAGCTATTAAATTATACGTAGGAGATACAGTGCTTCTTGATGTTGGGTATGATTTAGTAAAAGTTAAAATCAGTCAGTTATACGGAATTGAGATTAACGATTTTGCGGTATCTGTGGCGAATGCTGCATTGTGGATTGCAGAAAGTCAAATGCTTGAAGAAACAATGAGCATTGTATATTCGAATATAGATTTTCTACCAATTAAGTCTTATAGCAATATTGTAGAAGGAAATGCATTAAGACTTGATTGGGAGGAAGTTGTTCCAAAAGATAAATTAAGTTATATCATAGGGAATCCGCCGTTTGTTGGAGCCAACGGAGTCAGTAAAACTCAGAAACAAGAATTAATAGATTTATTTGGGGAAAAAGAGTAACGCTGGAATCTTAGATTATGTTAGTGGATGGTATGCTAAATCCTCGATGTTAATTAGTGGTACAAATATTAGATGTGCATTTGTATCAACGAATTCTATTTCCCAAGGAGAACAAGTCTCTGTTTTTATGGGAATACTTATTAAAGAAAGATATTTCAATAGATTTTTGCATATAAATCTTTTGTATGGAATAGTGAAGCAAAAAGAAAAAGCAAAAAGTTCATTGTATTATTATTGGTTTTAGTTCTGTGAAACGAAATGAATTAATCCTTTTTTGAAAACGATAATAAACAACTAGTAAAATCGATAAGTCCATATCTAATTGAAGGGGAAATGATTTACGTTGGAAGACGAAATAAACCTATCTCTCAAAAATTAGAAATGTCTAGAGGGAATCAACCGACAGATGGTGGACATTTAATAATTGAAGCAGAAGAATATGCTGATTTTTATTAAATCTGAACCTACAGCAATAAAATATATAAAAAAATTAATAGGTTCTAGAGAGTTTATTAATAGTTTAGACAGATATTGTTTATGGCTTGTAGGGGTTTCCCCAAAAGAATTACGTTCTATGCCAAAAGTGTTAGAACGTGTAAATTTGGTCAAAGAAATGCGATTAAATAGTTCTGCAGTAGGAACGAGAAATTAGCGGAACGATCTCATGAGTTTAGGGAAACTAAGAATCCAAGTACTTATCTGATTATCCCAAGAGTTTCGTCAGAAAGCAGAAGATATATTCCGATTGGTTTTTTAGACTCGGAAACAATCCCCACGGACTCAGTAACCATAGTCGAGAATGCAACTCTATATGACTTCGGAATTTTAACTTCTAACGTTCATATGGCCTGGATGCGCACAGTTGCGGGGCGTTTAGAAATGAGATATCGTTATTCTGCTAAAATTGTTTACAACAACTTTCCTTGGCCAACAGTTACAGAGGAACAGAAGGAATTTATAGCTAATACAGCTCAAGGGATCCTAGACGCACGTGCACTTTATCCAGATAGCTCATTAGCAGACCTTTACGATGAATTAACTATGCCTGTTGAATTGCGGAAAGCTCATCAAGCTAATGATATTGCTGTTATGAAAGCGTACGGAATGATTAAGAAGGTAGATGGGAAAGACACTTTCTTAACTGAAAGTGAAACAGTAGCGAGACTATTTGAAATGTATCAAGAACTAACTAAAAAGAAATAATGTAAACTATAGCCAGTAGCATGTCTATTGGCTAGTTTTTTTGTAAAAAAACAAAAAGTAGCATATTTGCTACTGTGATATGCTCCCTCTAAAGTAGACACTAAAAAAAGTAAACTACTTTAGAGGGGGTATTTTTTAGATTGGTTAAGAAACATACTGCAAAAGAATTAGAACGATTCATAGAATTGTATTTAGATGGTGTGCCTTTTCGTGAGCTGCGTAGTGAATATGGTTTAAAGATTTCACCTGGAGCATTTAATATGTATTTTTTTGAACTATAAAAGCATATGGACCTTCTGCATTAGAAGATCGAGACGGGTTTAACACTTATACAAAGGAATTTAAAGAAAAAGGTGGTTAAAGAGTTTTTTTAGAATCGAAAACCTATTTAAGAGTAATCGCAAGAAAATACAAAAATTCCTTCTGCTAGAACTGTACGAAATTGGATTATTAAGTATACTAATGGTGAGGCCACGAAGGCCTACGATCCTAAGCCAGAGGTGTACACTATGAAATATAGAAAAAAACAACGCACGAAGAAAGAATCCTTATCGTCAAAGACTGTATTCAAAAATCAATTAAACTATAAACAAACCGCACAGAAATATAACGTTTCTTACAACTTGGTGTATCAATGGGTAAAAAAATATCAAAAATATGGTCCTGATGGATTAATAGACAGTCGAGGGAAACGAAAACCAGAAAATATACAGACAGAAACTGAGCGTATTCGTGCAGAAATGGCAATATTAAAGGCGCGAAACGAATATTTAGAAACAGAAAATGCCGCACTAAAAAAATTACAAGAAGTGGAAAGCGAGTTGATGTTTGCCAAACGAGATTTGAAGCGGAATATCAAACGATTAAAAAATTAAGTAAAAGAGGATTTCATATTACTCTATTATGTAAAGTGTTAAAAGTCAGTAGAGCTGGCTATTATAAATGGTTAAATCGTGTCCCTTCGGAATCTGAAAAACGACTACGTCGTTTAATGGAATTAATACACGAAGTATATGAATCTGTTCAAGGTATATATGGATATCGTCGTATCACAATCTATTTAAACTATTATAGAAATGCAAAAAGTGAATCATAAATGTATTCAGCGTCTTATGAAACTAATGGGATTAAAGGCAGTTATACGAAAAAAACGTTATCGTTATAAACCGAACACTGAAGAATACACTGCAGCTAATATTTTTAAATCGAGAATTTAAGAAAGAATATGAGCCAATGGCTCTACTATTAACGGATATCACTGAATTGAAGTATGGAAAGGGAGACAAAGCTTATTTAAGTGCTGTTTTTAGATTATGGCACAAAGAAAATAGTTGCATATCAAATATCTAAGCAAAAACAATAATCAAATCGTTAAAGATACTTTTAATCAAATAAAAAAAGGAAGATAATTCCCACAAAAAAACAATGATTCATAGTGATCGAGGATTCCAATATACTTCTCATTTCTTTAAGCACTTTATAGAGAAAGGACAAATAACACATAGTATGTCCCGTCCTGGAAGATGTATCGATAATGGACCAATTGAAGCATTCTGGGGGACGTTAAAGGAAGAAGTATATCGTTTGTATCATTTTAAAAACCTATGAATCTCTTTTTCAAGAAAGTTGAGGAGTATATCCAGTTCTATAATAAGAAAAAGAATTACTTTATCAATGGGGTTAAAAAAATCCCAGCATAAATAAAAAGACGAGTTCTTATGAACTCGTCATACACTTTAATTATTTTTCCTGTCTACTTGACAGGGTGCACTTCACTGTAGCATATATGCTACTTTTCAAAAAAATAAAACACAATTTTTGAACGTGATGTCAACACTTAGAAACGTTGATTTTTCAATGCTTTTGAATGTTGCGTTAAGCGAGTGTACACTCTATATACTAATTTATATATCCGAATGAAAGCTTGGTATGACGCGGAAAACGGGCCTTAAAAATCCGAACAAAAAATTCAGTTTTTTTAAGTAATTTTCGTGCTTTTCTGTTACAATGAAAAAGAACTAAAACTAAGGAGGCCTCTTATGACAGCTCAAACCACTTCGTTAGAAAAGATTATCGTGCTCGACTTCGGTAGTCAGTACAATCAGTTGATTACGCGCCGTATTCGTGAATTTGGTGTGTTCAGCGAGTTGCTACACAACGACATTACAGCCGAAGAAATTAAGGCACATGGCAACGTAAAAGGGATTATTTTCTCAGGGGGACCACATAGTGTTTATGCAGAGGATGCTTTTACCGTGGATCCTGCGATTTTTGAATTGGGAATTCCAGTGCTTGGGATTTGCTACGGGATGCAACTGACAACGCATCTGTTCGGTGGGAAGGTTGAATCGTCTACAACGCGTGAATATGGTTCTGCTAAAGTCGATGTCTTTAACACGGCTTCAGGCATTTTCAAAGGGTTAGCTGAAGAGGAAGAGGTACTCATGAGCCACGGCGACCGTATTACTGCGGTTCCGGAAGGGTTTAGCGTGACGGCTTCGAATGCGCATACGCCATTTGCGGCTTTTGAAAATCAAGAACGTCGCATTTACGGCGTGCAGTTCCACCCAGAAGTGCGCCACAGTATTCACGGAAACGACATGCTTCGTAACTTCGTGTTCGATATTTGTGGAGCAACAGGTGACTGGTCGATGGACAGCTTTATTGAAATGGAAATTGCGAAAATTCGCGAAAGTGGGCCATAAGAAAGTCTTGCTTGGGTTATCTGGTGGAGTTGATTCTAGTGTGGTTGGGGTTCTTTTGCAAAAAGCAATCGGTGACCAACTCATCTGTATTTTCGTAGATCACGGCTTGCTTCGTAAAGGGGAAGGCGACCAAGTGATGGAGAGCCTTTCTGGTAAATTTGGCCTCAATATTATTCGCGTGAACGCTCAGGAACGGTTCCTATCGAAACTAAAAGGCGTGAGCGACCCTGAACAAAAACGAAAGATTATCGGAAACGAGTTCGTGTACGTATTCGACGACGAAGCAGTAAAACTCACGGACGTCGATTTCCTTGCGCAAGGAACGCTCTACACAGACATCATCGAATCCGGAACGAAAACAGCGCAAACCATCAAGTCTCACCATAATGTAGGGGGACTTCCAGAGGATATGCAATTCGAGTTGATTGAACCTTTGAACACGCTCTTCAAAGATGAAGTGCGCGCTCTAGGAACGGCGCTTGGCATGCCAGACTCTATCGTATGGCGCCAACCATTCCCAGGACCAGGACTCGGAATCCGTGTGCTTGGGGAAGTGACGGAAGAAAAACTTGAAATCGTCCGCGAATCTGACGCCATTTTACGCGAAGAAATCGCCAAAAACGGCCTTGAACGTGACGTATGGCAATACTTCACGGTGCTTCCAGGAATCCGCAGCGTTGGGGTGATGGGAGACGGCAGAACGTACGACTACACGATTGGAATCCGTGCCGTAACGAGTATCGACGGCATGACGAGTGATTTTGCCCGCATCCCGTGGGAAGTGCTACAAACCATCAGCGCTCGCATCGTCAACGAAGTAGCCCACGTCAACCGCGTCGTCTACGACATCACGAGCAAACCGCCGGCAACAATAGAGTGGGAGTAATAATGTACCTCACTAAAAGCCTAGAAACAATGAGTTTCTAGGCTTTAATTTTTAAAATAACAACAGTTTAGCAACAAAATCGATTGTTTCTATAAAGTGTTGAAAAAGTAGACATTCAATCTAGAAATTCGTAAAAGAGAACGTTGCGCAGGAGCTGCTATCACTTAGAAGAAAAGTGAATCACTATTTGGACGAGAAAGGCGAAGCGGAGTTAGAAGAAATCCTTGAACCAATTGATGACATCACCATTCCCTATGGCCTAACGCTCGAAGCCTTACGAAAAGAACTCGAACCGTACTTTCCGAAGAGGGTTAAGGGGTAGAATAGATATCATAGAACACCGTAATTTGATACGCTTCTTACTGATTTGCTGGGTAAGAGGAATATCAATTTACGGTCTTTTTGTGCTTCAAAAAGACTTCATAAATTATTTATAAACAAAAATAGTAAATCGTTTTCAAAAAAATGCTTAAAAATTAAGTAGTGAAAATGATATAATGAACTCAATTGCTCCATAAATTCGCAAAAAAAATATAATGAGTAGATTTTTATGGGAACTATATTTACTGAGAGGGATGAAATTATGAATTTGATTGAGACAGGAATAAAAGGGTCCTGGGATAAGACTAAAAAGTTTTTTTAGAGATTTAGATGCTAAAAGATCAAATCGAATATAGAAATGCATACAAGGAGGTTAGGAATGAAAATAAGTAATGTTTCTATTAAGAAATTTCGATCTATTAAAGAAGCAAATTTTTAAAATGAATGACATTACAGCTATTGTTGGAGAGAATAATGCTGGAAAAACGGGGATTTTACGAGCGTTAAATAGTGTCTTCAATTTTTGAAGAAGAACAGAAATACTTTTTTTAGATAAAAACTCATCAATTTGATGCAAGAAGTATTTCTTATATCACAATAACTTTTCGTGATATACCTAATGATAGTTCAATTTTTAAAAAAATAATGTATATAATAATGAGATTAGAATTAAATTTAAGTATTCATATAGTAAAAATAAACGAAACCTATATTTTTATTAATGGTAGTAAAGAACGAAATATTCCAAATGTTGATGAGGTTGTTAACGAATTAAATAAATATTTAATGTACATTTATATTCCTTCTGAAAAGAACTAATAATGATATTTCATGGGGAGAAAATACCATCTTCATGAAATTAATTACTGCATATTTAGAACGTTACACGAAGAATAGAGACACAATTTCTTCGGATATAAAGAGATCTAGTCAAAAAAATCCATGATTCAATATTGTTTAAGCTAGAAAAAGAATTAAGTAATTTATATATGCAGAATAAAAAAATATCAATTTTTAAAAATTGATTTTTCCGAACAACTTAGATTATTCATCAATTTTAAGTTTCATTGAATTATCAATTGATGAATCTTTTAACAGTCATTTGCTAAAGGAATGGGGAAGTGGAACAAAAAGTTTAGCTATTATTGCTATGCACAGAGCATATGCTCTTATAAAAAGAAAAAGAAGATTATTCTAGGTATAGAAGAACCTGAAACTAATTTACACCCACAAGCACAAAAAGATTTATTCATTCTCTTTCAAAAGATATGCTAGAGAATGAAGTGCAGACTATATTTACTACGCACTCTACAGTTTTTAATTGATGAGCTTGATCACGAAAAAAATTTTTATTGGTTAAAAGAATAAAAGATTCTAATAGAGTGTTTGTTTCTGATGTTAGACAAGTATCTAAAGATTTTTTTGAAAAAAATATAATATAGATTCAGATGCACATTACAATTTTTTTGGATTAAGGAATAGTGATTTCTTTTTTTGCAAAAGCATGTTGTAATTTGTGAAAGTCCTATAGATGCTTATGTTATAGAAAGTATCATACATCCACACATCAAAAAAATGAAATTGCGGATGTTTCTTTTTATAACGCTAGATGGAATAAATAATATCTCATATCCATACTTTTTTTATTGAAAGAATTATCTATACCCTTTTTCTTTTGTTGTGGACTATGATTTTTTTCTTTTGATTATAAAAAAATGAAAAAAATGGAAAACAGTCGGAACAAAAATGGATTTCAGAATATAAGAAAACTTTGACAGAAAACGAATCTAAACTTAGTGTTATAAAAAGATTTTATGGGATCTAATTTTTAAAAAAATTAGAAGGAATAACTGGATATCGTAAATTCTTTAATTTACTTAAAAGCTTATAATTTCTACCCGATGATGTATTGTCTGGAAATGGATTTAATTTGTTCGGCAAAAGCTCGGGAAAAAAATACTATGAAATATTTAAAATAAGGGATGATAAAAAGTCGGGAAAAAAACGTTGTTATTGGAACAATCTAAAGCTTTGAAGAAAAAGAATTAATATTTTTAAAGTCATCAACGAGCTTCAAGAGAAAGAATATCCAGAAAGTTTCAATAAAATTAAAAATGAAATTGTAAGTAATATAAGAACTCAGCAGTGAGAGAGTAAAATTAATCAGTATTTCAATATGGTTTACAATAAATAGCCTCTCTACTAATGATGGAGTGGCTTTTTGCATAGAAATAAAGGTTGTTCATTTAATTTATTATTGTTAATAATTATATTATTTGGAGGTATTTATGGAGATTAATAGGGATTTACCGATTAAAAAGTGTGAGGAAGATTTGCTGAATCGAGGAAGTTTTTGCAGAAGCATTGGCTAAGGTTCTTGGTTTGCACTCCACAAATGAGAGCGTAGTTGTTGGTATATTTGGCGGATGGGGAACCGGGAAAACCTCTATTATTAATATGATAATAGAAAAAAATGGAAAAAAATATTGAAGACCAATCAATCTAATATAGTAATGAGATTTTTCTCCTTGGAATTACTCATCGCAAGAGGATTTAGTTAATTTATTTTTTTCAAAGAATTATCGCTTTATATTGGAAAAAGCAAAGATAAAAAAAGTAAAAGAAATTATTAAATGGCTCTCAGAATACATGGAAGTTTTTGGAGTGTGAAGTTTTTTTGAGAATTCAAAGGTTGTAAAAGCTGTTAACATCAATACGTAAAATGTGTAGTTCAAAAAAATCAAACTTTAGAAGACGTTAAAAAAATCTTATACAGGAATTGAATAAATATGATAAAAAAAGATAATAGTAATAATTGACGATATTGATAGATTAACTAATTCTCAAGTGCTAGATATCTTTCAATTAGTTAAACAAATTGGTGATTTACCTAATATAATTTATTTTTCTTTCCATGGATAGGGAAATGGTTATTAATGCGCTTGATAAAAAAACATGTAGGTGATGGGGAAAAATACTTAGAAAAAAATTATACAAATTCCATTCTTGATACCTGAGGTGGATAAAGAGAGTATAAGAAACATTCTTGACAAAAAAAGTACAGGCGATAATCGATACATATTCTGATAAAGGGGAAAGTTGGGATTTGGATTATAAACAAAGTATCTATTATAACTGTATATCATTGTATGTAAAAAAACCTTCGAGATGTTAATAGAATACTAAATATATTTAATTTTTAGATACAATCTATTTAAAGGTGAAATTTGTATTGAAGATATTTTAGCTATGAGTATAATTGAAGTATTAGACCCAAGGTTGTTTAAATGGATTTATCTCAATAAATCTATTTTTATGTATGAGGGATGACGATAAGAGAAATCTAGGAGAGTACAGAGACTCCAAAAGTGCAGAATTCAAATCAAGGCAAATTGAAGCAGACCGAGCTCTTAAATCAGTTGCAGTGTTATTTCCATTTTTTTGCTGTGAGAATAATGCCTATGGTCTTCAATGAAGATACATGGGGGCAAGAAAGAGCAAAAAAATGAGAATCTCAAATTTAGATAGATTTGAAATGTATTTTAGCTTTGAAGTTGAGGGGTTACCAATTAAACACGATAAAGTCATGAATTTTTCTTTTTGAATTATTCTTATAAGGAAATGTATCGATACATTCAAGAAGATTGTACAGATTTGGAATATTTAATTTTCGAAGTTCAGGATAGAATTAAATTTGTAGATATCGAAAGAGGTTTTGTGATTGTAACAGTATTTATTAATAGCGGGAATCGTTTTTTTATAAAAGATATAATAATCGAGGGGCCGATTTGTTAATGACTCTTAAATATGGATTAGAAGATATACTTTCTCATTTGAGCACATTAGGGCCCGAAAAAGATTTGCTATTAAAAACTAGTTCGAGATATAGACAAGGATTATATAGGTTTATTTACTAGTATCGTTTTTAGGATCCCCACTGAGAACTCATCAGGTTATAAAGGTTGAATTAAATAAAAAGAATTGAAGAAATTTTTTTCAAAAAAAGATTTCAGCTTTCAAAGTATTTACTCTGCTAGTGCACTAATTTTTTTGGAGAGAAAATACACCAGATTCTTATCAAACTTTTGTTAATAGAATTCTCGAAGATGATGTACAAACGTTAAAGTTTATTTGTGCATTTTTCCTCAAAGTGGAGGAGTAGTAATCAAGAAAGTGGTTGGGGATTTTATCCTAAGAATTTTTGAAAAACTTTATTTCTATAAATGAGGTTCTGAAAAAAATCGATGAAATCAGATTTAATCCCAAATTCGAAGAATTTTTCATACGAAGAACAATTAAAATTAGCTACATTTTACTTACTTTACAATAACGATGATTATAAGCAGCACGTTAGCGAAAACGATGCAAAAGCAATTATTGACCAAATGGGATGATGATGTATTTAAATCTGGTATTTCTTCTTAGGGTAAAAATAATCAATGTCAGCTTGACTTAATAGAAATAAGACAAAGATTGACATGACAAGAATGTAAAAACGTAGAAGTAAGAAAGATATAATTCAGCACATAACTTATCCATTAAGTTATGTGCTTTTTTCTATGTCCATCAACCCGTCTCTTTACAAAATGACCTTTGTAAAGATGACACTGTGTCATCAAAGGAGGACAACTTATGCTAAAAGAAGTATTTTTAAAGCTTCCAGCGGAGAAGCAAGAGAAAATCTTATCCGTGTTAGAAACAGAATTTAAGACTAAACTATTTCAAAAAGTAAAAAGTGAAAAAAATCGTTGAGAAGTCGGGGATTGCACGCGATAGTTTCTACCAATATTTCGAGAATTTGGAAGATGCGTATTTTATCATCCTTGAAAAAGAGACAGTCGACATTCACGCGTTATTTATGAAGATCTTTGCCGAAAAGAATAAGCAGCTCATTCCTGCACTAGAAGAGTATGGAACTCAAGTGGCGGAGATTTTGTTTAGCGAACAGACGTTTATGATTTACAAAAATCGCTATTTCTACTGGAGCGAGGATTTGAACAGAAGCTGGGAATTAAGCAAATCCCGCACGCCGAGGATTTCCACCGATTTGCTGCGCATGCCGGTGAGAACTTTGAGAAGATGCAGTTTATTAAAGCGGTCGTTCATAACCTCATCGAGCGGATGTTCCGGGAAGAGTGGACTAAGGGAGCATTTATCACAAACTATAAACAACATTTGAATGGGATTGAGAAAGGAGTTACTTATGGCATTCGTTGAAAGTATTTTTGATATTAGTTATTTAAGTATTGTATTGGCGTTAGGGGTTCGATTGCTAGTCAAAAAGCCAAAGGAAGCTAAGTTATTCGGGATCATGGCGATTGTATTAGGGTTGGCCATATCGCACTTTCTATCGGCCTTGTATGGACGATTGTTAAGACTTTTAAGTATGAATCCGCAAAATAAAGAATATGCAAAAGTCAGCCGCATTTGTGGCTGACTTTTTCTCTAGAAAAGGGTGTATAAACTGATTTAAAGTGGTATACTTGAGAGGAAGAATTTTAGTGGGAGGCAGTTATGGCAAAAGGGATTATTTATATTATGGAAACCGTGGTTCCAGGAATTATTAAGATTGGAAAGACAAGAACCGATCAATTTGAGAACCGCATGAAAAATCTTGAAAATAATGGTTATTCAAATGTTAGCGGATTGAAGAGAAAGTTCGCGATTGAAGTAGACGAATACGATGACAAAGAGAGATTAATCCACGATATTTTCAGTAAGAGTCGTGTTGGAACTTCAGAGTTATTTGCGACAGATATGGAGACGGCAGTTTCTCTTTTATCTTCTCTAGAAGGAAAGCAAGTTTATCCAACGACAAGAACGAAGAAAGAGATTTTTGAAGAAGCAACAGAAGAACTCAAATCTCGTGAAGGTCTTGAATTACTTCCTGATGGGGAATATCGTTTGAACCGTAAAATTAAAGGGTTTGGTGAGGTAAATGGCCGAGCAACGGTAAAACGAGGAGTGTTTACCCTGTTGAAAGGTAGTCTCTGTGCAGATGTGACTACTGATGTAGTTCCTGCTATTTATGATAAAGCGGTGATTGAGGATAATATTTTACAAGTAGACCTTATTTGTTCATCACCATCAGCAGCAGGTTTTGTAGTAATTGGTAAAGCAAACAACGGTTGGGTAGAGTGGAAAGACGCTAACGGGAATAAGATTGATATTTATAGAAAGAAATAAAATACACGGCATGATTGGTTTTTCCAGTCATGCCGTTTGCTATATAAGCCCCCCTAATCGTATACTAACGATGTACAACCATTAAGGAGGCTTTTTATGTTTTTATCAGAAGAGTTATTACAAGAAATTCATGAGCGTGCACCGCGTTACGACAAAGAGAATGCGTGGCCTGCGGAAGACTATGCAGCGCTAAAAGAGGCGGGATACTTGAAGGCGTTCGTGCCAAAGAGTATGGCGGTTTCGGTTTGTCGCTAAAAGAAATTGCGCAAGAACAAACGCGTCTAGCGATGGCGGCTCCAGGGACTGCGCTTGGGGTGAATATGCACCAAATTATTGTCGGCCTTGGCAAGCACATGGTTCGTTTTGGCAACAAGAAGGGAGAACAAATCCTTCGCGATGCTGCAGAAGGCAAGTTGTTGGCGTTTGGGATTTCTGAACCTTCGAATGACCGCGTGTTATTTGGTTCGATTTCTGAGGCTCGTCCGGAAGATGGCGGCGCGTATCGTTTCTATGGCAAGAAAGTCTTCTTATCAATGGGCAAATATTGCGACAAGTTGGTTTCATTTGGGCAAGATAATACAGGCGAGTCACCACTCTCAGTTTTTGCGTATTTAACACCAGACAAAGAAACGTTCATCGTAAAAGACGACTGGGATACAATGGGCATGCGTGCGACGCAATCAAACAGCGTTGAGTTGAAAGGTATCTTCGCAGCAGAAGAGCAAATTCTCACAAAAGTCGCTCCTGGACCAAGTTTCGATCCAGTGGTATTCGGTATTTTCGCGTACTTCGAAATTTTACTGGCGGCAACGTACTTCGGTATCGGGAAACGTGCGCTAGAAATCGGAGTAGAAACGGTGAAAACTCGTCACTCTGTATCGAATGATGCGCCTTATGCTAACGACAAAAACATTCGCTGGAGAATTGCGGAAGCGGCGATTATGCTCGACGGCATTCAACCGCAAATTAACGAGTTGAGCGACACACTTGAATCAAGCACGGAATACAGCTTCATCTGGTTGCCTCGTTTATCTTCTATTAAGAACCGTTCAGTAGAAGTATCGAAGAAAGCCGTGGAAGAAATCGTCCGTGCATGTGGTGGTAGTTCATACTTCAACCGTACAGAATTATCTCGCTTATACCGCGATGTGTTGGCTGGCTTGTTCCAACCAAGTGACCAAGAGTCATTACATGATGCGTGGGCAAATATTCTCTTAGGACCGATCCAATAATTTCATTTATATAGTAGAAAAGCTCGCTTGCGTAGTGCAGGCGAGCTTATTTGTCGAAAGAAATAGCGAAAGGATTAACGAATTAATTGCATATAATACTCAACAACCACTTCTGGAGGAAGAGACATTCCGTTACTCGACCACCATTTGACAGTTTCCGCAAAACTCGTCACATAATGATTAGTGACGAACGCCTTAGGGATGGATTTATTTGCGCTGTTAGAAAAATCAGCAAAAAGAATGGTTAAGTGTTGCTTAAAGTATCTTAAAAAGAGTTCACTGTTTTCATCAATCAGAAATGCGCTAATCTTATTTTTTTGCTCTCGTAGATGCCATAATAGATGAGAGAGTTTACTGGATAATGCGCTGTTTCGATCCTTTAAAGTGCATGAATCGTCAGTGTGAAGACTTTCGAAGATATGGTCAAAAATCTCTTCGCAAATAGCGTTTAATAATTCGTCTTTTGTCTCGAAGTGTGCGTAAAAAGTGCTCCGTCCAACATTAGCGGTATCGATAATGTCTTGCACAGTAATTTTACTGTAACGCTTCTTTTTCTAAAAAGAAGACTAAAAAGCTTCAAAAAAATAGCTTTTCGTGATTTTTTTGTTGTCGTCGATCCATAGGAAGAATCCTCCGTACAATTTATTAAAAATGTTCGTTATCTTACAGAAATACTAAAATGACTGTTGTTTTGAAAAATTATAATTCTATATAATTACGATACAAAGTGTTCGATAGTGTACAAAAATATACAGTATTTATTATTAGATTTCAAGGGGTGAGTATATGAAACAAGAGATCCGGAAGGGGATAATCATGGCGATACTTGCTGCAGTACTATATGCGGTGAGTTCTCCTTTTTTTCAAAAGTATTATTAAATGAAATGCCGCCCACATTAATGGCAGGATTTTTTTATATTTAGGTGCAGGTATTGGAATGAGCTTGATTGCAGTTTTTAAGAAGAGTGAGACAAGCTGAAATCACTGAGATTCATCTCAGTAAAGCGGAATTGCCGTATACGGTTGCTATGGTCTTGTTAGATATAGCAGCGCCAATCTGTATGTTGATAGGGCTAAGCGCAACAACTGCTGCGAATGCCTCTTTGTTAAATAATTTTTGAGATTGTTGCGACTGCGCTGATTGCGTTAGTAGTTTTTTTAAAGAACGAATCAGTAAACGGTTATGGATGGGAATTCTTTTCGTAACCTTTTCTAGTGTTATCTTGTCTTTTGAAGATTTTTCGAGTCTAGAGTTTTCCTATGGTTCTTTATTTGTATTATTGGCTGCTGTTTTCTGGGGATTGGAAAATAATTGCACCAGAAAAACTTTTCTTCCCGTGATCCGTTAGAGATTGTCTTGTTAAAGGGAATATTTTCTGGAATTGGCTCTATCGTAATTGGTTTAGTGCTTGGTGAGAGATTGATGAATCTTTGGAGCGTCATTGCGGTTATGGCTTTAGGCATTGTGTCTTATGGACTAAGTATTTATTTTTATGTTCATGCTCAACGGCTTCTTGGGGCGGCAAGAACTAGCGCTTATTACGCTGTTTCTCCATTCATAGCAGCTTTCCTGTCTATTCTAATCTTTGGTCAGATGCCAGAAGTTACTTATTTTATTGCACTAATGTTGATGGCAGTAGGAGCATGGTATTCTTCTCATGATGGTATTGAAGAGTAAAATATAGTAGAAAAGCTCGCTTGCGTAGTGCAGGCGAGCTTATTTTTATAGTTGAACAAACAAAATGTAACATATAAGTTACGTGAAGTGCACCCTGTCAAGTAGACAGGAAAATAATTAAATTATATGACGAGTTCTTATGAACTCGTCTTTATATTTATGCTGGGATTTTTAGCCCCATTGATAAAGTGATTCTTTTCTTATTATAGAACTGGATATACTCCTCAACTTTCTTGAAAAGAGATTCATAGGTTTTGAAATGATATAAACGATATACTTCTTCCTTTAATGTTCCTCAGAATGATTCAATCGGTCCATTATCGATACATCTTCCAGGACGGGACATACTATGTGTTATTTGTCCTTTTTCTATAAAGTGCTTAAAGAAATGAGAAGTATATTGAAATCCTCGATCACTATGAATCATTGTTTTTTTGTTGGAATTATCTTCCTTTTTATTTGATCAAAAAGTATCTTTAACGATTTGATTATTATTTTGTTTAGATATTTGATATGCAACTATTTTTCTTTGTTCCATAATCTAAAACTGCACTTAAATAAGCTTTTTCTCCCTTTCCATACTTCAATTCAGTGATATCCGTTAATAGTAGAGCCATTGGCTCGTATTCCTTCTTAAATTCTCGATTTAAAATATTAGCTGCAGTGTATTCTTCAGTGTTCGATTTATAACGATAACGTTTTTTCGTATAATTGCCTTTTAATCCCATTAGTTTCATAAGACGCTGAATACATTTATGATTCACTTTTGCATTTCTATAATAGTTTAAATAGATTGTGATACGACGATATCCATATATACCTTGAACAGATTCATATACTTCGTGTATTAATTCCATTAAACGACGTAGTCGTTTTTTTCAGATTCCGAAGGGACACGATTTAACCATTTATAATAGCCAGCTCTACTGACTTTTAACACTTTACATAATAGAGTAATATGAAATCCTCTTTTACTTAATTTTTTTAATCGTTTGATATTCCGCTTCAAATCTCGTTTGGCAAACATCAACTCGCTTTCCACTTCTTGTAATTTTTTTAGTGCGGCATTTTCTGTTTCTAAATATTCGTTTCGCGCCTTTAATATTGCCATTTCTGCACGAATACGCTCAGTTTCTGTCTGTATATTTTCTGGTTTTTCGTTTCCCTCGACTGTCTATTAATCCATCAGGACCATATTTTTTTGATATTTTTTTACCCATTGATACACCAAGTTGTAAGAAACGTTATATTTCTGTGCGGTTTGTTTATAGTTTAATTGATTTTGAATACAGTCTTTGACGATAAGGATTCTTTCTTCGTGCGTTGTTTTTCTATATTTCATAGTGTACACCTCTGGCTTAGGATCGTAGGCCTTCGTGGCCTCACCATTAGTATACTTAATAATCCAATTTCGTACAGTTCTAGCAGAAGGAATTTTGTATTTTCTTGCGATTACTCTTAAATAGGTTTTCGATTCTAAAAACTCTTTAACCACCTTTTCTTTAAATTCCTTTGTATAAGTGTTAAACCCGTCTCGATCTTCTAATGCAGAAGGTCCATTTGCTTTATAGTTCAAAAAATACATATTAAATGCTCCAGGTGAAATCTTTAAACCATATTCACTACGCAGCTCACGAAAAGGCACACCATCTAAATACAATTCTATGAATCGTTCTAATTCTTTTGCAGTATGTTTTTTAACCAATCTAAAAATGCCCCCTCTAAAGTAGTTTACTTTTTTAAGTGTCTACTTTAGAGGGAGCATATCACGTAACTTTTATGTTACATTTTGCTTTTTTAGAAATACGTCTTTACAAGTTGGAGTTCGGCTTCGTTCAACTCTCGGTATTCTCCAGGCGCCAAAGCCTCATCTAACACGAACTCCCCAAATCGGATTCGTTTAAGATAGGTCACTTTCACCCCAACGCACAGAAACATCTTCTTCACTTGGTGAAATTTCCCTTCAGAAATAGTGACAGTCGCGCGGCTCAAAGTGTCGCTTCTTTCTAGTATCGTAAGCATACTAGGTTTGCATCGGTATCCACCGTGGAAGACCACGCCGCGTTTGAAGGTTTCTACGGTGTCTTCGTCAAGCGGGCCATTGACTTCTACATAATATTCTTTCTCGATATGTTGGTCAGGGTTCAGCATGCGGTACCCCAGCGGACCATTATTCGTCACGAGCAGCAGTCCCTCGGTATCCCCGTCGAGTCGTCCGAGCGGGTAGAGGCCTTCGATGTTCTCTTTTGCGAAGAGGTCGATAACCGTCGTATGTTCCTTATCGGTCGTAGCGGAGATAACGCCTTGAGGTTTATGTAGCATATAGTACTTCTGGCTATCGTCGTGGATCCGCGTCCCGTTTACCGTAATGACTTGCAGGGTCGCATCGACATTATTGCTGACGTGAGTAGCCGGAACCCCATCGATTAAGACGGCTTCATTCTTGATGAGCTTCTTCATTTCGCGGCGGCTCAGCACCAGATGTTTCATTAATAGATGTTCGAGTCTCATAAGCCCTCCTTCAAGTCGTTTTCTCGATTAAATAATAGAGTACCGCAATTTGATTGCGGAAGCCTAGTGAATCAAGGTTTTCAAGTCGCTTAGGGCGATTAAATAATCGGGAAATGATTTCATTCCCCACCAAAACCCCACTAAGATTTATTCTTGATGGGGTTTATTTATAACCATCAAGGATTAGATTTCGAAGTAAACCAATTTGCAATAATGAAAAGAGGAAATCAGTGTTTTTCTGCCACTTCTTTTTTTATATGATAGTTTTGTCATTGTCAATTAAAAAGTATCAAGGAGAAGATTCTAAAATAATTATTTTTCTTCATCAAACTGAATTATAAATATTGTCTTTGTGTTAAAATAATCATAAATAACGTTTAGATAAAATCCTAACTTTGATTATAGTTATAGGAGGATGATAGAGTGGAATTAAGTTATCGTGGTAGTGGTTCTGTAGAATTGGAAGCACAAAAAAGAGAATGCCATCTTTATATGAACGAAGATAACGGTGGCGTATTACTTGAAATAGTGATTAATGATGCTTTTTCTAGTACACTGGAGTTGCCAGATATAATCACTGAGTTAAAAGTTGAATTATCAAATGGAGCAAGGTTTATTTTATTAGACGCTTACCGCTCAAAAGGAGTTTCTAGTAATGTTTCATATGGAACTTCAATTTTTTCTTATGGAGCAAAATATTATATTACTGGATTTGCTAATATTGAACACTTTCGGAACGAATTTAAAAGTGTATTTTTTGAAATTAGTGGTGTTATGAGATGGGAGGGAAATTGGCCTATTCAATAGAAAAAAAGATTATAGTGTAAAAAAAATAATTACAATGACGAAACATTAATTTACGAAAATGATGAGGTAAAGATTAAGTACCATGTCAAAGGAACTATGCTTCCTGTTCATGAAATGGAATTATTTAAGGATAAAATTGAACTTAACCAGAGAACCCTACTTGAAATAGAGTTTATTCATGAGACTACTCTAGACATTTTTAATATGTTCGAAAAAAATTAAAAAGGTTGATTGAGCTGACCCTTATAGAAAAAAATAGTTGTTCATAAGATTCAAGGTTATTCAGACTTAGAATTTGATGTGTATAACGGAGACAAGTTTCCTAGAACATTAGATATTATAAGTCCGATTATTATTAGCAAAAAGAATGGAAAGTAATTATTATGGAACGCATCTCATTGAAGATTTTTTTCAATTAAAGGATTTATTGGAAAATAACAGTGTTCAGAATTATTTTTAATTCTTATGAAATGTTAAAACCAGTAATAGAACTCTATATAGAGTTACTCTATACAAAAAAAGTATTTCTCCTGTTAGGTCATTTTTTTGAATATTGTACAGGCGCTAGAGACATATCATTCAAGATTTAAGGCAAATACAATGGAAGAATTTAAAAAAAGAGTAAAGACCCTAACATATGGTCGAACAGACAACTTGGGAAAGTTTTTTAATTGCTAAATCTAAAAATTTTATTACCTTAGAAAGCAGAATAGCTGATTTACTTATAGCAGATTATCAAATATATATTGATACTGGTGATATTAATCATTTTGATTTTCCAAATGTTATTGCCAGTACCAGAAACTACTACATTCATTACGATGAATCGATTAAAAAGAGAAGTAGAGTTCTAACTGAGGAAGAATTGATAACTTATAATATTTGTCTATTAATTATACTAGATTACTATATTTACTCTGAATTAGGATTTTCAAACCATCAAAAAAATTAAAAGAAAAAAATTGGTTGATAGATGGGAAATATAAGTATAAAACTATCAATAAAGAAAGCATTCGAAGAGAGGCAACCGTGACGAGAAACAAAGTCCTTCGAATAATTTTTTTACAGATAATTATTTACAATTCATTGATTGAGGAAGAAATAAAAGCACACGATTAGAAAACTTACAAAAACAGCTCCATAAATTTATAGAGCTGTTTTTTTGTGGTATTTTCATTCATACATTTATTGAAAGCCTTGTTTAGAAAAAAATTATATTTTTTAGCAAAAATTCTATTTCGAATATTATTTAAAAGCTTCATATTCATTAGTTAGTAAACAGTGATTTTTGTTCAATAGCAGAGCTGAAATCACCAATATGCTGTGATTTTATAATAAGTTCTTTTATAACTCTTATACAATTTTTTTCAAAAAAATCGAGTAGTTATTCGTTGACGTCTCTTTCTTCCTGTGGTAAATTATTAAACGTTGTTACGCGAGATGCACAATCATCAAATCATATTTCTTGAAAAGAAAATGAGAGCGTGATATGATATCAAAGTTGTTGCAAAAACAACGATTGACCTTTGAAAACTGAACAAAGAAGACGAACCAAATGTGTAGGGACTTCATCTTCGGATGAAGAAACAACAATTTCTTATCTCTTAAAGAGATACAATAAGTCAGTAAATAAAATGAGCTTTTCAAAGCTCATGAAAATTCAAATTTTTCATGAGAGTTTGATCCTGGCTCAGGACGAACGCTGGCGGCGTGCCTAATACATGCAAGTCGAACGAGAGCGACCGGTGCTTGCACTGGTCAATCTAGTGGCGAACGGGTGAGTAACACGTGGGTAACCTGCCCATCAGAGGGGGATAACATTCGGAAACGGATGCTAAAACCGCATAGGTCTTCGAACCGCATGGTTTGAAGAGGAAAAGAGGCGCAAGCTTCTGCTGATGGATGGACCCGCGGTGCATTAGCTAGTTGGTGAGGTAACGGCTCACCAAGGCCGTGATGCATAGCCGACCTGAGAGGGCGATCGGCCACATTGGGACTGAGACACGGCCCAAACTCCTACGGGAGGCAGCAGTAGGGAATCTTCCGCAATGGACGCAAGTCTGACGGAGCAACGCCGCGTGAGTGAAGAAGGTTTTTCGGATCGTAAAACTCTGTTGTTAGAGAAGAACAAGTGCTAGAGTAACTGTTAGCGCCTTGACGGTATCTAACCAGAAAGCCACGGCTAACTACGTGCCAGCAGCCGCGGTAATACGTAGGTGGCAAGCGTTGTCCGGATTTATTGGGCGTAAAAGCGAGCGCAGGCGGTTCCTTAAGTCTGATGTGAAAGCCCCCGGCTCAACCGGGGAGGGTCATTGGAAACTGGGGAACTTGAGTGCAGAAGAGAGAGTGGAATTCCATGTGTAGCGGTGAAATGCGTAGATATATGGAGGAACACCAGTGGCGAAGGCGACTCTCTGGTCTGTAACTGACGCTGAGGCTCGAAAGCGTGGGTAGCAAACAGGATTAGATACCCTGGTAGTCCACGCCGTAAACGATGAGTGCTAAGTGTTGGAGGGTTTCCGCCCTTCAGTGCTGCAGTTAACGCATTAAGCACTCCGCCTGGGGAGTACGACCGCAAGGTTGAAACTCAAAGGAATTGACGGGGACCCGCACAAGCGGTGGAGCATGTGGTTTAATTCGAAGCAACGCGAAGAACCTTACCAAGTCTTGACATCCTTTGACCACTCTAGAGATAGAGCTTTTCCCTTCGGGGACAAAGTGACAGGTGGTGCATGGTTGTCGTCAGCTCGTGTCGTGAGATGTTGGGTTAAGTCCCGCAACGAGCGCAACCCTTATTACTAGTTGCCAGCATTGAGTTGGGCACTCTAGTGAGACTGCCGGTGACAAACCGGAGGAAGGTGGGGATGACGTCAAATCATCATGCCCCTTATGACTTGGGCTACACACGTGCTACAATGGATGGTACAACGAGCAGCGAACTCGCGAGGGTAAGCGAATCTCTTAAAGCCATTCTCAGTTCGGATTGTAGGCTGCAACTCGCCTACATGAAGCCGGAATCGCTAGTAATCGCGGATCAGCACGCCGCGGTGAATACGTTCCCGGGTCTTGTACACACCGCCCGTCACACCACGAGAGTTTGTAACACCCAAAGTCGGTGAGGTAACCTTTTGGAGCCAGCCGCCTAAGGTGGGATAGATGATTGGGGTGAAGTCGTAACAAGGTAGCCGTATCGGAAGGTGCGGCTGGATCACCTCCTTTCTAAGGATAAACCAGAATGTCTAAGGACGTTCTAGGTAATACGGAACCCTACAGGGTTTACTTCTTTGTTTAGTTTTGAGAGGTTTATCTCTCAAATTTGTTCTTTGAAAACTGAATACTATATCACAACAAATAACCAATTAATTTACCGAGAGTTAGAGTAACATCTAACGAAAAGAGTTTTTTAACAAAACGCAACGCTATGCGACATTTAACCAACGGTTAAGTGAATAAGGGCGCACGGTGGATGCCTTGGTACTAGGAGCCGAAGAAGGACGGAACTAACACCGATATGCTTTGGGGAGCTGTAAGTAAGCTAAGATCCAAAGATTTCCGAATGGGGGAACCCAACACCTTTCATAGGGTGTTACCAATGAGTGAATACATAGCTCATTAGGAGGTACACGCAGGGAACTGAAACATCTCATTACCTGCAGGAAGAGAAAGAAAAATCGATTCCCTGAGTAGCGGCGAGCGAAACGGGAGGAGCCCAAACCAACGAGCTTGCTTGTTGGGGTTGTAGGACTAGAACGTGAGAAGAAATCAAGATAGCAGAAGTGGTCTGGAAAGGCCCATCAAAGAAGGTGACAATCCTGTACGCGACATTTTTGATGAACTCTACTAGCATCCTGAGTACGGCGGGACACGAGGAATCCCGTCGGAATCCGCCAGGACCATCTGGCAAGGCTAAATACTACCTAGTGACCGATAGTGAACCAGTACCGTGAGGGAAAGGTGAAAAGAACCCCGGGAGGGGAGTGAAAGAGTACCTGAAACCGTGTGCTTACAAGTAGTCAGAGCCCGTTAATGGGTGATGGCGTGCCTTTTGTAGAATGAACCGGCGAGTTACGTTTACATGCGAGGTTAAGATGAAGAGTCGGAGCCGTAGCGAAAGCGAGTCTGAATAGGGCGCATGTAGTATGTGGACGTAGACCCGAAACCAAGTGATCTACCCATGTCCAGGTTGAAGGTGCGGTAAAACGCACTGGAGGACCGAACCAGGGCACGTTGAAAAGTGCTTGGATGAGGTGTGGGTAGCGGAGAAATTCCAATCGAACTTGGAGATAGCTGGTTCTCTCCGAAATAGCTTTTAGGGCTAGCCTCGGAATCAAGAATCGTGGAGGTAGAGCACTGTTTGGACTAGGGGCCCATCTCAGGGTTACCGAATTCAGATAAACTCCGAATGCCATGTATTTATATCCGGGAGTCAGACTGCGAGTGATAAGATCCGTAGTCGAAAGGGAAACAGCCCAGACCACCAGCTAAGGTCCCAAAATATCTGTTAAGTGGAAAAGGATGTGGGGTTGCACAGACAACTAGGATGTTGGCTTAGAAGCAGCCATCATTCAAAGAGTGCGTAATAGCTCACTAGTCGAGTGACCCTGCGCCGAAAATGTAACGGGGCTAAACAGATTACCGAAGCTGTGGATTGGACCTTATGGTCCAGTGGTAGGAGAGCGTTCTAAGGGCGGTGAAGCATGATCGTAAGGACATGTGGAGCGCTTAGAAGTGAGAATGCCGGTATGAGTAGCGAAAGACGGGTGAGAATCCCGTCCACCGAATAACTAAGGTTTCCTGGGGAAGGCTCGTCCTCCCAGGGTTAGTCAGGGACCTAAGGCGAGGCCGATAGGCGTAGTCGATGGACAACAGGTTGATATTCCTGTACTTCTATAAATCGTTTGAGCAATGGAGGGACGCAGGAGGCTAAGAAAAAGCGTACGACTGGAAGTGTACGCCCAAGCAGTGAGTCGGCTGATGAGTCAAATGCTTATCACAGATGCGACAAGCTGTGACGGGGAGGGAAGTTTAGTACCGAAGTTTCTGATGTCACACTGCCGAGAAAAGCTTCTAGCAAGATTTATAGGACCCGTACCGCAAACCGACACAGGTAGTTGAGGAGAGAATCCTAAGGTGAGCGAGCGAACTCTCGTTAAGGAACTCGGCAAAATGACCCCGTAACTTCGGGAGAAGGGGTGCTGGTAGCAATACCAGCCGCAGTGAATAGGCCCAGGCGACTGTTTATCAAAAAAACACAGGTCTCTGCAAAAATCGAAAGATGACGTATAGGGGCTGACGCCTGCCCGGTGCTGGAAGGTTAAGAGGAGAGGTTAGCGCAAGCGAAGCTTTGAATTGAAGCCCCAGTAAACGGCGGCCGTAACTATAACGGTCCTAAGGTAGCGAAATTCCTTGTCGGGTAAGTTCCGACCCGCACGAAAGGCGTAACGATCTGGGCACTGTCTCAACGAGAGACTCGGTGAAATTATAGTACCTGTGAAGATGCAGGTTACCCGCGACAGGACGGAAAGACCCCATGGAGCTTTTACTGTAGTTTGATATTGAGTGTTTGTGTCACATGTACAGGATAGGTAGGAGCTGAAGAATCCGGGACGCCAGTTTCGGAGGAGGCAACGGTGGGATACTACCCTTGTGACATGACCACTCTAACCCGCACCCCTTACCGGGGTGGGAGACAGTGTCAGACGGGCAGTTTGACTGGGGCGGTCGCCTCCTAAAATGTAACGGAGGCGCCCAAAGGTTCCCTCAGAATGGTTGGAAATCATTCGTAGAGTGTAAAGGCAGAAGGGAGCTTGACTGCGAGACCTACAAGTCGAGCAGGGACGAAAGTCGGGCTTAGTGATCCGGTGGTTCCGTATGGAAGGGCCATCGCTCAACGGATAAAAGCTACCCTGGGGATAACAGGCTTATCTCCCCCAAGAGTTCACATCGACGGGGAGGTTTGGCACCTCGATGTCGGCTCATCGCATCCTGGGGCTGAAGTCGGTCCCAAGGGTTGGGCTGTTCGCCCATTAAAGCGGTACGCGAGCTGGGTTCAGAACGTCGTGAGACAGTTCGGTCCCCTATCCGTCGCGGGCGTTGGAAATTTGAGAGGAGCTGTCCTTAGTACGAGAGGACCGGGATGGACACACCGCTGGTGTACCAGTTGTTCTGCCAAGAGCATCGCTGGGTAGCTAGTGTGGACGGGATAAACGCTGAAAGCTATCTAAGCGTGAAGCCCCCTCGAGATGAGATTTCCCATCATTTTAAAATGAGTAAGACCCCTGAGAGACGATCAGGTAGATAGGCTAGAAGTGGAAGTGCCGCGAGGCATGGAGCGGACTAGTACTAATCGGTCGAGGACTTAACCACGAGTTGTATAGCTGGTAGATTGATGGAGTTGGATATAGATTCAGTTTTGAAAGAACGAAAGTTTTTTTCAAAAGATAAAGTGTGGTGACGATGGCAAGAAGGATACACCTGTTCCCATCTCGAACACAGAAGTTAAAGCTTCTTAGCGCCGATAGTAGTTGGGGGTTTCTCCTGCGAGGGTAGGACGTTGCCACGCAAACTGTGTAAGCTGGGCCTAGTGCCCAGCTTATTTTGTAGCTATTTTTTTCTAATATTTTATTTTTAAGAGAATTTTTCGAAGGAAGTTTGCTATAATAAAAACGGATGATAAGGAGGAGGTAAGATCATGAAATGGATTAAAAGTACAGTATTAATGGCGTTTCTATGCGTTTTATCTGCTTGTGGAAATGGCTTATCAACAGAGGCAGTTCAAGACCAAATCGTAAGTTCTGAAGAGTCGGTTTCCAATTATCATATTACCGTGAAGCAATCGGACTATAAGGAAGGGGCGAAAACTCCTGGAGCACAAACGGTGGCAAGTGCTAGCGCGTGGAAAGACGGCACAGGATACGGCTCGAAAATCGATAAAAATGCCGGTAAAGTAACGAACCAACTCGAAGTCATTGCGGATGCCAATGTCGGATTTATTCGCTACTATCAAGACAAGTGGGAACAAACCATCACGGCAGCCTCAAGTCTTCAGAATACGGTTGTTTCCCGTATGCGAAGGTGATTCAATTAACGAAGGAAATTCATCAAGAGATTCCTTGGAAGAAGACATTCTCTGGATATGAGAAGACGTATTCAGGAAACGACGAATCGATTCGTAAGGCGTTGACGTCGGTTCTTGGAATTGCGACGACGGATACGTCAAAAGTCGAGTTAAAAATCAAGACAGATGGCGCTGGAAATCTGATTACAAATGTTGAAATTAAGGTAACGGACGAAGGCGAACAAATGCGTAAAGAATACTCGATCGCGTACTTACAATTTAATGAACAACAAAAGAAAGCTTTGCCGCAATAAGGGCGAAGCTTTTTTCGTAAAATAAACCGCTATGACTACAAAAAAAGGCGCTTTTTTGTTACAATAGAAAAGAACAAAATATTGCGAGAAATGAAGAACATTTTGTAGACATGCGAGAGGGAGAATGCTTGCATTCTCCCTTTTTTATAACAAGAAAACATGGAGGAAGAATATGGGACGTGTGATATCCGTTGCCAACCAAAAAGGTGGAGTTGGTAAGACAACTTCGACAGTGAGTTTGGCTGCAGCACTTGCCGTTCATGGCAAAAAAGTATTGATTATTGATAGTGACCCTCAAGGAAATGCGACGAGTGGTCTTGGCGTGCAAAAAGGAGAACTAGAACAAGATGTATATGATGTTTTAGTCAACCAAGTACCAATGGCCGATGTCATTGTACCCACAACGCGCGAAAACTTGATGATTGCTCCTTCTACGATTCAGTTAGCAGGTGCCGAAATCGAGTTAACGAGTCAACCACGTCGTGAACAACGCTTGAAGGAAGCCGTGAAGAAGATTAAAGATGACTACGATTATATCTTTATCGACTGCCCACCTTCACTAGGGCATTTGACAATGAATGCTTTTACGGCCAGTGACACAGTTCTAATCCCTGTGCAATGTGAATACTACGCACTTGAAGGGTTGTCACAACTCATGAACACGATCACGATGGTTCGCAAACACTTCAATCCGCAGTTGAAGATTGAGGGCGTTCTTTTAACGATGTACGATGCGCGTACGAACTTAGGGAACGAAGTGAAAGACGATGTGATTAAGTATTTCCGTGAAAAAGTATATAAAACGATTATTCCTCGAAACGTACGTCTATCTGAGGCGCCAAGTTACGGACAAGCGATTGTCGACTATGATCCACGCTCTCGTGGTGCCGAAGTGTACATGGAGTTAGCAAAGGAAGTGTTGGCACATGAGTAAAAATCAAAAAGGAAAAGGTCTTGGACGCGGTATTGATGCGCTCTTTATGAATGACTTGGATACCATCGATGCTCTAGAACAAGTTCAAGATTCAGAACAAATTCAACAAATTGCTGTTTCAGAAATTCGTCCAAATCCATACCAACCTCGTAAAGAGTTTGATGAAGAGGGCTTGGCAGAATTAGCTGAATCGATTCGTCAAAATGGAGTCTTCCAACCAATCATCGTTCGTAAGTCGAAAATTAAAGGCTACGAGCTTGTGGCTGGGGAGCGTCGTCTGCGTGCGTCTAAATTAGCCGAGAAAGAAACAATTCCGGCCATCGTACGTGAATACTCTGAAGAAACGATGATTCAAATCGCGGTTGTTGAAAACTTACAACGTGAAAACTTGAAACCATTAGATGAAGCCATGGCATATCGCACATTGATGGATTCATTGAAATTAAAACAAGAAGAAGTCGCAAACCGTGTCGGCAAGAGCCGTTCATATGTAGCCAACTTCTTACGTTTATTAACATTGCCAGTTCCTGTACAAGAACTCGTTCAAAGCGGAGAGTTATCAGCAGGACATGCACGTACTTTACTTGGATTAAAAGACCAAACGAAAATCTTACCGGTCGCTAAAAAAGCGGTGAAGGAAGGGTTAACGGTTCGTGCCTTGGAACAACTCGTTCAATCCATCAATGAACCAGTCAAAAAGGTTGTTAAAAAAGCAGCGAAGCCGAAGAAATCTATGTATATCGTTGAGTCAGAAGAACGCTTAATGGATAAATTTGGAACAAGCGTGCAAATCGTCGAAAAAGGCGAGCGTGGAAAAATCGAGATTGAGTACCTTTCTCAAAAGGATTTAACACGTATTTTAGAAGTATTAGAAATCGAATTAGACGATTAAAAAGGAGTCTGTATGAAAGCAGGAACAACGTATCAATTACACGATCATGTGGAAATGAAAAAGCCGCATGCGTGCCAAACGAATTCCTGGGAAATCATCCGTATGGGGATGGACATTCGTATCAAGTGTGATCACTGTGGTCAAATGGTCCTAATGCCAAGACGGGAATTCGAGAAGAAGATGAAAAAGGTGACGATTTCTGTTGCCGAAGAAAACAAATAAAGAAAGAGTGTGACAAATGGCCTTAACAGCTGGAATCGTCGGCTTACCAAACGTTGGGAAGTCAACATTATTTAATGCAATTACAAAAGCAGGGGTCGAAGCAGCGAACTATCCGTTTGCGACGATTGACCCAAACGTGGGAGTGGTAGAAGTACCAGACCTTCGTTTACAAAAACTAACAGAATTAGTGAAACCAAAGAAAACTGTCCCAACGACATTTGAATTTACAGATATCGCAGGAATCGTTAAAGGGGCAAGCCGCGGGGAAGGTCTTGGAAACAAATTCTTAAGCCACATCCGTCAAGTAGATGCGATTTGCCAAGTGGTTCGTTGTTTTGAAGACGAAAATATTACACACGTGGCTGGGAAAGTTGACCCAATCGCTGACATCGAAACGATCAACCTAGAGTTAGTGTTGGCCGACCTTGAGTCAGTAGACAAACGCATCGCTCGTGTGGCAAAAATTGCAAAAACAAAAGATAAAGACGCGGTTGCTGAACTTGCAGTCTTAGAAAAAATCAAACCTGTCTTAGAAGAAGGAAAATTAGCACGTACGATTGAATTCACAGATGAAGAACTTCCAATCGTGAAAGGCTTATTCCTTTTAACAACAAAACCAATGCTTTACATCGCAAACATCTCTGAAGATGACGTGATGGAAGGTGGCCATAACCAATATGTGCAATTAGTAGAAGACTATGCTGCAAAAGAAGATGCAGAAGTCGTAGTGATTTGTGCGAAAATCGAAGAAGAGGTAGCTGAATTAGAGGAGGAAGAGAAACAAGCCTTCTTAGAAGAAATGGGTATCGAAATCTCAGGGTTAGATATCTTAATCCAAAAAGCATACCACTTATTAGGATTAGCGACTTACTTTACAGCGGGTGAACAAGAAGTACGCGCGTGGACATTCCGCCGCGGCATGAAAGCTCCGCAATGTGCGGGAATCATCCACTCAGACTTCGAGCGTGGATTTATCCGTGCTGAAACTGTAGCTTATGCAGACCTACTTGAATACGGTAGTATGACGGCTGCAAAAGAAAACGGAAAAGTTCGTCAAGAAGGTAAAGAATATGTCGTGCAAGATGGCGACGTAATGCTCTTTAGATTTAATGTATAAGGTTATCGGAGGATTGTAGCATGTCAGAACAAAACGTACAAGAAGAAGTAGTAGTGTCACTAGACGCTCTAAAAGCTGAATTAACAAATAAAAATGAACAATACATCTATCAATTAGAACGCGCATTGAAAAGAAGCTGGATTTGACGAAGCGCAAATCGAAAAAGAATTATCAGTGATGCTTCCAGAAATCATTGAAAAACAAAAAAAGCGGGTGTGACTGCTCGTCAATTGTTTGGTACGGTAACAGAACGCGTTCAATCAATCATAGCTGGACCAACTAAAGATCCAGATGCAAAATCACCAGACTGGCAAATTGCCGTTGATGGCGGATTGTTAGTCGGCGGATTATTCGCTCTTGTTACAGGAGTGATGTTGATGTTAAACCCAAGTGCAGATACACAACCAATGGGACTCTTCACACTTATCATCAACTTTATTGCAGGGGCATTTGTGATGCTTGCGATTTCTAAAAATGCACCGAAATTCGATAATCCAAAAGGTCAACGCGGATATATCCGTTACTTAGTTGTAAGTACAGTTGCGATGGTCGCTTGGTTAATCTTAGTGGTGTTAAGCCAACAATATATCCCATCAGTGATTAACATTGTGATGAGTTACGAGTGGTACTTACTCATCGGAGCTGCGGCTCTTGCTGGTAAATTCTACTTGAAGAAGAAATTAAATATTGTCGGCTCAGTAATGTAAGAAACGAAAACAATCTGTGTGACGGTGACGGCGAAGTGCTTCGTGGAAGTCGGCAGTCATCGCACACTTCTTTTATAGAGGTGAGCATATGAAACAAATGAAACGTTGGATCATCACGTTTTTATTAGGATTAGTTGCCTTTTTGGGACTCGGTACTACGGTTGATGCGAGAAGTTTAGTCGTTGATAAGTATGATATCGAAGCAAATATTTTAGAAAATGGGGACGTTCAGTTCTTCGAAACGATTACCTTCCAATCGGACGGTGCGTATAATGGGGTCTTCTACAACTTGGATTACTCTGGTTTTGGGAAACCAACAGATGTCAATGCATATTTAGAAACAAGCGAAGGGCGTCTGTTAATGAACCAGGAGAATTCTGGGAAAAAGGGAACGTATCAATTAACGGATAGCGGTTCGAAGATTCAGTTCAAAGTATTTTTCCCATTCTCGAACTCAAAATTAAAAGTGACATTCCAATATACGATTCCAAAACTCATTACGAACTACTTAGATACGGCGGAATTAAACCGTAAAGTAGTCGGACAAGAGTGGGAAATCGACCAACATAATATTACGGTGAAGGTGAATATTCCTGGAACAGCTTCAAGGGAAACGCTTCGTGCATGGGGGCATGGCGCAGGCCAAAACGGGAATGTGCAAATTGCGAGCGACTATCGTTCGGTAACACTCACGGCTCCTGAAAATAAAGTGGTGACTTTGTGGAAGTCCATATGCTTTTCCCACAAACATTGACACATGCGAATACAAATGTGAAAAACGAAAAAGCATTCGACCGTATCGTAGCCGAAGAGGAAAAGCTCATCAATGAAGAAAAAGCTCTTAAAACAACAGGCTTCATCGGAATGATTGTAGGGTGGGTTCTACTTGCCTTAAATATGGTTTATGCCTTTGCGACAGGATTCTTTGCGAATCGTAAACGTCTTGCTCAGGTGCAACATATTCCAGATCATCTCTATGAACTTCCTGAAGATATTACGCCAGCCGTCATGAATCAGGCGGTTTATGGAAAAACAGATATGACCGATTTTAGTGCGACGGTGATGGACCTTGTTCGTAAGAAAGTCTTGAAGTTATCTGATACGGAGCCGTATACGATTACGCTTTTGGACGATACAAAAGGAATGCTTCGTCATGAAAGATTAGCGATTCATTTACTCTTTGATGTTGTTGGTGATGGAAGCACAACGATTGAACTGGAACAAGTGAAGAAGTATGCGAAAAATCATTCAACGACTTACTATAAAGAGTGTCAAAAATGGATGGGCGCTGTCGATACAGCGGCTGAGAAATACCGCGTCACACGTTTTGGCAAAGACGAACCTCAAGGACGTAGTGGCTTCCCAGGATGCTTACTCGTTATCATCGGGGCTTTAACGATTGGTGCGGCCTTCTTAACGAAGAATTTAAATTATTTACTGTGGACTGTTGGAGGCGTACTCCTTATTGTTGGACCATTAACGCTGATCGGTACAGGAATTTTTGCCAACCGTCGTTCTCTTGAAGGGGAATTACGTTATCGTAAATGGCAAGCCTTTAAACAAATGCTAAAAGATCTCTCACCAATGAAGCGGATCGAAGATTTACCAAGTATTCAACTGTGGGATCACTTCCTTGTTTACGCCATCTCTTTAGGCGTGGCTGAACACGTGATTAAAGTGTTGAAGAAATTAATACCAGACCAATTACCAAACAGTGTGTTCTATTCAACTCAAAACGGAACGATTTACTATCCTGTTTCTGATTTTAATAAGACATTTACAAGCTCATACAACACTGCGAATTCTTCTGTGAACGGAAGTAGCAACTCTGGTGGATTCGGCGGAGGATTCTCTGGCGGATCGAGCGGTGGTAGTGGTGGCGGATCCGGCGGTGGCGGATTCTAATCAAAGGAGAATTTATGTTAAACGAAATGATGCACAGACCAGTTGTCAAACCAGAACTGGTCGAGTACATGCGTTCAAGTCAACGCCGTTTTCCGGGGGACTTGGGTGAATTAGAAAATACAGCCAATGAATTAGGAATTCCAATTATTCCTCACGAAACAGCGGTATTTCTAGATTTTATTGTTGGATTGTACCAACCAAAAAATATTTTAGAGATTGGAACAGCAGTCGGATTCTCAGCGAGTTTGATGGCAACAGCTTCACCACAAGCGAAAGTCACAACCATTGACCGCTACGAATTGATGTATAGCCGTGCGAAAGCGAACTTTGAAAGATTAGGGTTGGCCAACCGTATCACACAACTGGAAGGCGATGCGGCAGATATTTTACCAACTCTGGAACAAGGAAAATACGACTTCCTGTTTATGGATAGCGCAAAAGCCAAATATATCGAGTTCTTCCCCTATTGTATGGACGTGCTTGAAGTCGGTGGCGTGCTAATGGTTGATGATATTTTCCAAGGAGGAACGATTTTAGAAGACGTGATGGAGCGCCCAAGACGCGTGCGTAAGATTCATCGTCGTCTCAATATGTTCCTTGATTTGGTTCAAAGTGACCCAACTTTAAAATCAACTTTACTTCCACTAGGTGACGGAGTGATTCTCATTCAAAAGATGGAAGAAAAAGATTTTAAATATATTTTAGAAGAGTTGTAAATTAATCATGGAAATCCCCATTGAAAAGTTTTACAATAAGAAGGATGACAAAAGAAAGGAAGTTTTACAATGACAGATAAAGTGCGTGTACGTTATGCACCAAGTCCAACAGGGCACTTACACATCGGGAATGCCCGTACAGCTCTATTTAACTATTTATTCGCGAGACATTATGGTGGAGAGTTCATCATCCGTATCGAGGATACTGACCGCAAGAGAAATCTTGAACACGGTGAAGAAAGCCAATTAGAAAAACTTAACATGGCTTGGAATGGATTGGGATGAAGGTCCAGACAAACCTGGCAAATACGGTCCTTACCGTCAATCAGAACGTGAACACATTTATAATCCACTCGATCGAGCAATTAATTGCCGAAGACAAAGCGTATAAATGCTACATGACAGAGGAAGAATTGAAGCAGAACGTGAAGGTCAACGTGCTCGTGGCGAAATGCCGCACTACAGCGGTCAACATGCTCACTTAACACAAGAGCAACGTGACGCTTTTGAAGCTGAAGGACGCACTCCTGTTGTTCGTTTCCGTGTTCCAAAGACTGGGACTTACGCATTCGACGATATCGTTAAAGGCGACATCTCATTCGAATCTACAAGTGTCGGTGGCGACTTCGTTATCTTAAAACGTGACGGAATGCCAACTACAACTTTGCAGTAGCAGTGGATGACCACTTCATGAAAAATCACTCACGTTTTACGTGGAGATGACCATATTGCGAACACTCCAAAACAATTAATGATTTACGAAGCATTCGGTTGGGAACCACCACGTTTCGGACATATGACATTAATCATTAACACTGAAACAGGTAAGAAATTATCAAAACGTGATGAATCAATCCTACAATTCATCGAACAATATAAAGACTTAGGTTACTTACCAGAAGCGATGTTCAACTTTATCGCGCTTCTAGGATGGTCTCCTCAAGGTGAACACGAAATCTTCAGCCGTGAAGAATTCATCGAAATCTTCGATGAAAAACGTCTTGGTAAATCACCAGCAGCCTTCGATCCTAAGAAATTAGAATGGATTAACAACACATACGTGAAGAAAACTCCATTAGAAGAAGTCGCTGAAATGGCGATTGCTCAATTAAAAGAAGCAGGCGTTGTACAAGAAGAAATTTCTCCTGAAGAACATGCATGGTTAGTGAAATTAGTGGCGTTATACCACGATCAAATGAGCTACATGAATGAAATCGTTGAGTTATCATCTTTATTCTTCAGAAAAGACTTCGAAGTAGAAAACGATGAAGCCAAAGAAGTGCTTCAAGGTGAAACAGTTCCAACGGTATTGAATGCTTTTTGTTGCGAAGTTAGAATCAATGGAAACATCTCGATGAACCAAGTATTCTTGCAGCGATTAAAGAGGTTCAAAAGGAAACTGGCGTGAAGGGTAAAAACTTGTTTATGCCAATTCGTGTGGCTACGAGTGGACAAACACACGGGCCGGAGATCGGCAAAACGATCGAATTGCTTGGAAGAGAACGCAGCATTGCACACGTGCAAGCCGCACTTGCTCTTATTAAATAAAAGCTAACAGAAAGGGTGGCACTGACCCCCGTAAATGAGAATTAAATAAAAAAACACCTCCAAGTTGGATTTGGTACAATATTATCAAATACGCATGGAGGTGTCTTTTTATGGTTAAAAAAATCGTGTTGCTTATTCAGCCGATATTAAAAAAATAAAGCCGTAGAAATGAAATTACAGGGATATAGTACAAAAACAAGTAATGCAGGAGTTAAACATTAAAAACAAAACGCAAGTAGAAACATGGTTTAGATGGTATAAAAATGGAGAAACACATCGTTTCCACCAACAGGTGGGTAAACAATATTCTTATGAAAAAGGAATGGCTAAACTTTCTGAAATCGATCAATTAAAAATTAGAATTACGAAGAAAAAGAAGTTGAATTAGAAATATTAAAAAAATACAAGGAATTGGAAAGGAAGTGTCGCCTCAAGCAGTTGTAAAATTAGTAGAAGAATTGAAAGGTAAATATACAGTTCATTTAATCTGTTTTTGCCTTAATGTACCCATATCTACTTACTACCGATGGAAAAAGAAAGACTTTTCTCCAACCGTTATCGAGGAAACTATTGGTAAAATTTGTAAGAAAAACAAATTTATTTACGGGTACAGAAAGATTAAGCATTTGATTCAGAAGGAATTAAATCAGATTGTTAACCATAAGGTTGTGCAGCGGATTATGCAGAAAAATGGTTGGAATTGTGCCGTGAAACCGAAAAAAGCTATCAAAATAGGTAAACCTTTCTCAATTACTGGCAATACTCTGAATAGAGATTTTTCAGCGGATAAACCTATGCAAAAGTTGACTACTGATATCACATATTTACCTTTCGGCCCTAAACGATTATATTTGTCGTCGATTATGGATTTATACAACGGAGAAATACTAGCTTATACAATTGGTTCTAAACAAGATACTAAGTTTGTATTGGATACTTTAAATCAAATTGACTTACCTAAGAATGTTCTACTACATAGTGATCAAGGCAGCGTTTATACTTCCGCTGAATACTACAATCTATGTAAAGAAAAAGGCATTATCCGCAGTATGTCCCGTAAGGGGACACCCGCAGATAATGCGCCCATCGAAAGCTTCCATTCTTCGCTAAAGTGCGAAGCTTTCTACATAAAAGATGAAGTAATAACTTCATCTTCTATTGTAATTCAAATTGTAGAAAATTACATCAAATATTATAATGAAAAATAGAATCCAACAAAAATTGATCTACCTGTCTCCGGTTGAATACCGGAGACGGTAGTCCCTAGGGTGTTTTTTATTAAATTCTCACTTTTTGGGGTCAGTCCCGGTTAACGCAAACTGCGTTAACTCTTTTTGTGCATAGATAGAAGAAGGAGGATCTAACGGTCCGATATACTCGAGATTCCCTCGGATGTCTTCATAATAGCGATAATGGGGTACCGGTTCGAGCCTAGGGTCTCTCACCTTTAAAAGCTTCAAAGCAGGAGTACGTCCAGGAGTGGACTACTCCTGCTAATTCACATTTAATACGATTCCCCATTATTGCTATTATAGAATCCGAGGTTTCTCTCGTATATCGGCCCTTTCTGCCATAAAAAGGTTAATCCTTTCTTGAATAAGAGAGTGCGACAGAACATGTAGATGCCACGTTCTCTGGCGCGGGGAAGGGGAAACAGGAAGGGTGTGCTAGTAACGACCGCAACATGGACGCGCAGGGAAGGGGAAAACATGGGGTACTTGATAAAACTAAGAACATAAAGTGTACGCTTGGAGGAAAAAAGGGCAAAGAAAAAACGGATGAGGGTTCATCCGTTTTGTTGTATTTTATGACAGAAGAAGGTGAGCGAGAGTAGGTCTGCGCTGCCTCCAGGGCTCAAGTTACGCTCGATAAGAACGTTGTCGTAGTCCCTCGAGTCGGTTTGCTAGTTCAGTTTCTGTTAGGGGTTGGGCTTCTTCAAATAATTGTTGTGCTTCTTGTTGCACTTGTTTATACGCATCGATTCCGCCGCGGTGAATAAGGTTTCCGTCTTCTACGAAAGTCATCAAGTAGAGAAGAAGGAGTAGGTCGCGGTGACGTGGTGTGTGCGTGTCTAGTGTATTGTAATAGTCGAGGGCTTTTGCAAGGCTTTGGGTAGCCTGTTGCTGCTTCGCCTCGAATTCCCTGTGATGCTATGTTCGACGTAGAGTTTTTCACCGTAAGAGAGATGTTCTTTTTGGTCGAGGTTGGCAAAGTCCACTTCGATGAGGTGGCGCGTCATTAGGGTGGCAGTAATACAAGGCTTCAGGAATGTTGCCTTTTGTATGAGCTGTAGCCCCTAAGACGAGGGCAAAGGAGAAGTTGGCTCCTTTATGAGTGTTAATATTGTTGGTAGCGGCCATCATTGCGTCTTCGGCTTGTTTTCCAAGGAATCGAAGCTCGTTAAATAAGTCGAGTGGAGTGCCATTGTGGCGGCTTCCTGCTTCGGCGTAGGCCAGTAAATAAGGGCGGAGAGCAACGATACTTTTGATAGAAGGTTTCCTTTGTCATGTCCTTATGAGCGCCGACAGAAATAGGGTCCACTAAGCCGGGTTTTGGCGCGAGATTGACTTCTTGTAGAAGTGCGTCTGTAGCCACTTTTGCTAAAAACTCAGGATTAATCAATGTGTAATTTCTCCATCTGTTTCAAAAATAAATTGTAATGAGCGGTCTAGTGCTCGTGTGTAATCAGCGTGATTTGTTCCACATCGTTATTGAGCATGCCGCGATAGATGAGTTTGTGTTCCTCGAGCGCTTTTTGTACGGCGTTCTGATGAACGGATCGATAGGTCGCGGAAGTAAATCACGTATGTACGTAATTCAAATACGATTTCTTTTTAGACGTGTCATTTGGCATTTTTTTCGTAGATGAAATCATTGAAAGTCGTGAAGTTTGCAAGTACTTCGTCGACTTTGTCTTCGTTGTTGAGACGTTCGCATTCTTCGAGGATGCCGCTCAACTCTTTGAAGTCTTCTTTCGTCATAAGTTTCATCGCATTAATTGTTGCCAATGTGTCGAGTGATTTTTCTAATTTCGTAAATTTCATGGGCATCTTTAATGGAAATTCCTTTTACGATGACACCAATCTTAGGGATGTGTCTCTACTAGGTGCTCTTTCGTTAACTCGTTAAGAGCGTAGCGAATGGGTGTACGGCTGATGTTTAACCTCAGTCGAGAATTCTTTCTCGTTAATACGCGTACCTGCAGGGATTTCTCCTAAGATAATCGTTTTACGAAATGCTTCGTAGAGCGAAATTTTTAAGAGGTTTGTTTTGGGTAATATCTAAATTTTTTTCTTTACCGCTTGGATAATCGCTGACATAGTAGCCTCCTGGAAATTATTGTAAACATTAGAAATAGTATAAACGATAAGATGGTAAAATGCATAAAAAGACTTGTTAGGCTAGCTTCAAACAAGTCTTTTTCACAAATTCAATTGTTTGATTATTGTGGTAAGTATAATGGCATGTGACCCATTAATACGATTGTTACAACGAAGATGACGAAGATAACAGCTGCGTATTTAGCTGATTCTTTTTGCCATTCACCCATGTCTAATCCTGTTAGACGTAATAGTAAGTAGATGAACGCTACTAATGGGCTTAATAAGTGGAATGCTTGACCCATTAATGAAGCTAATGCCATTTGCATATCTGTGAAGCCGTATTGACGTCCAACTTCAGCGAATGGAATTAATACTCCGTAGTAGAATCCGTCGTTTGTTAAGAAGAATGTACCAGGGATCGAGATTAATGCAATGATTAATGACCAGAATCCTGCTAATTGTTTAGGGATGATTTGAACGATGCTATCTGTTAAAGCAGTTGCCATTCCAGTTCCTTGGAATAATCCCATGAATACTCCGGCACCGAATACTAGTAATACTACTTGTACAGCATCCCCAGCGTTGTCCCCAATACGTTTAGATTGAGCTTTTAAGTCTGGGTAGTTAATCATTAAGGCTAAACCTGTACCAACTAAGAATAATACAACTGGTTTCACTTCGATTGAATTGATGAATGAACCAGCAACTAACCAACCGATTAATACGATTGTTAAGATAGCGTTGATTACGAAGTTTTTGTGGACGACGTTTTTTTCTAATACTTCAGGATCAGAAATTGTAGTCAATTCGTTTAATTCTTCTTCAGTTAATTCTGGATACCCTAAACGAGCGCGTTCTTTTTTACCCATTGAGCGAGCAACAAAGAAGATTACGTAAAGAACTGAAAGAATCATACCTGGTGCTAAGTAAGCTAGGATATCTGCTTCTACACCAAGAACTGACATCGCACGAGCAGTAGGTCCGCCCCATGGTAATAAGTTCATGATAGTGTTTTGTAAGATAATAAGAACCCCTAAGTTCATTAATTTCATGTCTAATTTTTTGTAAATTGGCACGAAAGCTGAGCAGCAGATTAATGTAGTTGTTGTTCCGTCACCGTTTAATGATACGGCAGCAGCAACGATAGCAGTAGCCATCAATACTTTCATTGGGTCGCCTTTTAGCGAAGCGAATCATTTTGTTAGTGATTGGATCGAATAATCCAGCGTCTAACATTGTAGAGAAGTAAAGGATTGCGAATAGAAGCATAATTCCTGTTTCAGCAGTCCCTTTCATCGCTGTTAATTTATCTTTTGAGTTATTTCCGAATAACCCTTGGCGAATTAATGTACCGATGTTAACGTCTTGGACTTGACCTGTAGCAACTAAAAATAATTGCAAAAACTAATGGAATTAATACTAAAGCTGTAAATGGTGACATTTTTCTTCATGATAACGTACATGAAAAATTGCCATCATTACGTAAGCTGAAATTGTGATAACCATCATATCTTCCTTTCTTTATTAAAAATTGTTTTTTTAGTTGGAGAACCGTTCAGTCGCTAAAACCTGAAAGGGAGCTCCACGAACTCATTAGGTAGAATGAATTCGTTTACTTATAGCGATATCTTAAACAATATTTAATAAAAAAAGATAGTGTTTTCATAACGAAAAACATTAAAAGAACAGTTTGATGTGACAAATTGAGCATAATATTTATATCCTATTTATAATAAAACACCAAAAAGAACAGGAAAAACCCCTGTTTCTAGTTTAGGTATGACGCTGTTTTCTGTATAATAATTGCATGTAGATTATGTTGGGAAGGGAGTGAAGGAATGGGAATTCTCCAACGATTATTTGGCAAGAAGAACTCTGAAGCAACGGAACACGCATCGACGAAGTCTGCACAAACAGAATCTGAATGGGAAAAATTAGAAGCTTTTGTACCGGTAGAAGCAGAAGAAGCTAAGCACGTCTCAATCATTGCAGCGGCGATTGCGGCCTCAGATTATCCAGAAAGCCAATTTGTGGTCAAACGCGTCCTTAAACGCAACCCAGAAACCAAGATTATCTCGGTTATTGCCTCAGCGATTGCTGCAGGTGAATCAAATGACAGTCAATGGGCTGTTAAAGAAATCTACCAAAAACGCAATTCATAATATATTTTAGGAGGAATGTTACGATATGTTACGTAAATTCAAAATTAAAGTAGACGGTCAAGAGTACCAAGTAGAAATGGAAGAAATCGGAGCAGTTGCCCCAGCAGCTCCTGTAGCACCAGTTGCAGCTCCAGCGGCACCTGCAGCACCAGCAGTAGAAGCTGCTCCAGCTCCAGCAGCTCCTGTAGCATCAACACCAGCCGGCGCAGACGCAATGCCATCTCCAATGCCAGGGAACATCTTACGTATTTTAGTAAACGTAGGAGACACTGTTACTGAAAACCAACCATTAATGATTTTTAGAAGCAATGAAAAATGGAAAACGAAATCGTTGCAGCTAAAAGCAGGGGTTGTAGCAGGAATTCACGTTAAAGAAGGTCAAGTGGTAAACCCAGGAGACGCTTTTAATTACAATTAACTAATTTTAATAACTTTCAAGGAGTGAAACAGTGGAAACATTAGTTCAAAATATAATGTCTATTACTGGCGGCCAAATCTTCATGATGCTTGTCGGTGCCCTATTAATGTACTTAGGGATTAAAAAAGAGTACGAACCAACATTATTAGTACCAATGGGATTAGGTACAATTTAGTAAAACTTCCCTGGAACTGGGGTTCTTGACCAAGTCGTTGGTGGACAACAACAACACGGGGTTCTACAAATCTTATTCGAAATCGGTATCGAAACTGAATTATTCCCATTATTAATCTTCATCGGTATCGGTGCGATGATCGACTTCGGTCCATTATTACAAAACCCATTCATGTTATTATTCGGTGCGGCAGCTCAATTCGGTATTTTCTTCGTAGTCGTTGTAGCTGTATTATTCGGATTTGACATTCGTGAAGCAGCTTCAATCGGTATCATCGGTGCTGCTGACGGTCCTACATCAATCTTCGTTGCGAACCAATTAGCCCCTCAATTACTTGGAGCGATTACGGTTGCGGCCTACTCATATATGGCTCTTGTTCCGATTATCCAACCAATCGCTATCAAGATGGTTACAACAAAAGCAGAACGTCGTATTCGTATGACATACCACGCTTCAGGCGTATCTAAATTAACTAAAATCTTGTCTCCCAATCATTATCACAATTGTGGCAGGTTTCATTGCTCCAATTTCATTACCACTTGTTGGATTCTTAATGTTTGGTAACTTATTACGTGAATGTGGCGTTTTAGATAACTTAGCTCAAGCGGCTCAAAATGAATTAGTAAACATTGTTTCTATTCTATTAGGGATTACAATCTCAGTTAAAATGCAAGCTGATTTATTCTTAAATGTTCAAACATTAACTGATCATCTTGTTCGGTTTAGTAGCCTTCATCATGGACTCAATCGGTGGTGTGGTATTTGCTAAAATCTTGAACTTATTCCGTAGAGAAAAGATCAACCCAACGATCGGAGCTGCAGGTATCTCTGCATTCCCAATGTCAAGTCGTGTTATCCAAAAAATGGCGACAGACGAAGATCCTCAAAACTTCATCTTAATGTACGCTGTTGGAGCTAATGTTTCTGGACAAATCGCTTCAGTTATTGCTGGTGGATTATTATTATCATTCTTCATGTAATAATATAGAAGGAAAAGGAGGAAAACGATGACTTTCAACGCAGAACATTTAACACAAGCTTTTCGAATTAATGGCTTTAGGGATGGGTGGAGTTTTTCCTAGTATTAGAATTCTATATGCCGTTTCTGCTCTTTTATTAAAAGCATTCCCTGCCAAAAATAAGGAGGCCGTTCCATGGAAAAATTTCATTCTCAAACGTTTATGGCTCGATCGTGATAAGAAAGCCCGTCAAGATTGGGAATGGTTAATGGATCAAGCTAACCTTTGGCAAAACAGAGCAGGTTGATTATACAATTGCGATTTACTATACTTCTGGTGAACCAGCAGCAACCGGTTCTTTAGACCGCAACATTTTAAAATGTTTAGTGGTTTTGTAAAAAGTATCAATCAGAAAAATCTGTTGACGCATCTCGTGATGGCGCTCTTAGATGAATTAAGAGAACGTTCTTATACAAATAGTTTTGTCTACACGAAACCAAAGAACATTGTCTTCTTTAAATCTTTGGGGTATCGCGTGGTTGCCGAAACAGAAAACCTTGCCTTTTTAGAACAAGGTATCCCATCTTTTAGTGATTACTAAAAATTACCTCAAAGAACATTTCGTAGAAGGAACTAGCAATAGTGCAATCGTCATGAATGCGAATCCTTTTTACACTGGGACATCAATACTTGGTAGAAACGGCTGCGAGTCAGTCGAGTCACCTCTACGTGTTTGTTGTTTCTGAGGATCGTTCGTTCTTTCATACGAACGACCGCATGGAAAATGGTGAAACGAGGCGTGAGTCATCTGCCAAACGTAACGGTGCTTCCAACGAGAGACTACATGGTCTCAAGTGCGACTTTCCCATCGTACTTCTTGAAAGAGAAGGCGGATTTGGAAGTGGCAAAAGTTCAAGCAACATTGGATGCAACACTCTTCTTAGAAAATATTGTTCCAACGTTACAATTGACCAAACGTTATGTTGGTCAAGAACCACTTTCCCCAGTAACCTCCGTTTATAATGACGCGCTAAGAGCTGCTTTTGGGAGCGACTTAGAGCTAGTGATTATAGACAGACTTTCTGCCAGGGACGAAGTGGTGAGTGCGACGCGAGTGCGCGCTGCCATTCAAGACAAAAACGTAGACGAGTTGAAACTACTCGTTCCAGCAACTACGTATCATTATTTAGAAGAAAAAAACATTTCATTGGTTAAAATCCAAAAAGAAAAAGGTGGAAACAATAATGGAAATTAAAAAGTGCAGTAGTCGGCACTTTGGAATCAAAGTGACATCACGATCACTTTAAATCCAAGTACCGCTGGTCGAATCGACATTCAATTAGAAAGTAGTGTCGAAAAACAATTCGGAAATCAAATCCGTCATGCGATCGAAGAAACTTTTAAAAGAACTAGGGGTTACTTCAGCAGAAGTCATCGCAGTTGATAAAGGGGCTTTAGATTGCACAATTCAAGCTCGTACAGTGACAGTTGTTCACCGTGCAGCAGAAGTTGAAAACTACGACTGGAAGGAGATCGACTCATGGAACGCTTAAGAAGAACAATGATGTTCGTACCTGGTTCAAACGCAGCAATGTTGCGTGACGCTCCACTTTACGGCGCAGACTCAATTATGTTTGACTTAGAAGATGCTGTTTCTTTAAAAGAAAAAGACTCAGCTCGTGTATTAGTACATTTCGCTTTAAAAACTTTTGACTACAGCAATGTAGAAACAGTTGTACGTATTAACGGTTTAGATACAACAGGTGCTTTAGATATTGAAGCCGTTGTATTAGCTGGTGTTAACGTTGTTCGTTTACCAAAAACTGAAACAGCTCAAGATATCGTAGACGTGGATGAAATCATCACTCGCGTTGAACGTGAAAACAACATCCCAGTAGGTCGCACTAAAATGATGGCTGCGATTGAATCTGCTGAAGGTGTGTTAAACGCTCAGTGAAATCACTAAAAAGCAAGTGACCGTTTAATCGGTATCGCTTTAGGTGCTGAAGACTACGTAACAAACATGAAAACTCGTCGTTACCCTGATGGACAAGAGTTATTCTTCGCTCGTAGCATGATTTTACACGCGGCTCGTGCTGCAGGAATCGCTGCAATCGATACTGTTTACTCTAACGTAGACAACATGGATGGATTCCGTGAAGAAGTAGAACGCATCAAACAATTAGGTTTCGATGGAAAATCTGTTATTAATCCTCGTCAAATTCCTGTGGTTAATAAAGTTTATGCACCAACAGAAAAAGAAATTCAAAAACGCTAAAAGAAGTTATTTGGGGAATTCGTGAAGCTGAAGCTAAAGGATCAGGTGTTATCTCAGTTAACGGTAAAATGGTCGATAAACCAATCGTGGAACGTGCTGAGCGCGTAATCGCATTGGCAAAAGCGGCTGGATTGATTAGCGAGGAGGAAATTTAAGATGGTATTAAATAAAGCTGGACTGAAATTCCACAAGAATATGCGGATCAATATGGGTATACGAAGGTGAGTTAGCTCTGCATTAAACCTTATGAAGCAGCTAGCCGTAAAATCAAACCTGTTGAACCTCGTCAAGAAAAATTATTAGGTAGCATTCGTGAAGCTATCGAAAAAACTGGCTTTGAAAAGATGGCATGACAATCTCATTCCACCACCACTTCCGTGAAGGAGACTATGTAATCAACATGGTTGTGGATGAAATTGCAAAAATGGGGGATTAAAAACCTATCAATCGCGCCCTTCTTCAATCGCGAACGTACACGAACCATTAATCGAACACATCAAAAAAATGGTGTCATTACAAAACATCACTTCATCTGGTTTACGTGATAAATTAGGGCAGCCATCTCTAGCGGTATCATGGAAAACCCAGTTGTGATTCGTTCACATGGTGGACGTGCTCGTGCGATTACCGCAGGAGACATCCACATCGACGTTGCCTTCCTTGGAGCTCCAAGTTCTGACGAGTACGGTAACATCAATGGTACAAAAGGAAAAAGCAACTTGCGGCTCTTTAGGATACGCAATGATCGACGCTAAATACGCTGACCAAGTAGTTGCGATTACAGATAGCCTTGTACCTTATCCAAACACACCAATCAGCATTCCACAAACAGACGTGGACTACGTGGTTGTTGTAGATGAAATCAGTGATCCTAAAGGATTGCCAAAGGGCAACTCGTTTCACGAAGAACCCTAAAGAATTATTAATCGCAGAATACGCTTCTAAAGTAATCACTGGTTCTCCATATTACAAAGAAGGATTCTCATTCCAAACTGGTACAGGTGGAGCTTCTCTTGCTGCAACTCGTTTCATCCGTGAAGCAATGATTAAAGACGGCATCAAAAGCAAGCTTTGTACTTGGTGGTATTACAAACTCAATGTGCGAATTGTTAGAAGAAGGGCTAGTTGAGAAAGTCATCGACGTTCAAGACTTCGACCACCCATCAGCAATTTCACTTGCAAAACAATGCAAACCACTATGAAAATCGACGCAAGCATGTACGCAAACCCATTATCTAAAGGTTCAGTATTAACCGTTTGGACGTTGTCAATTCTTTCTGCTTTAGAAGTAGATACAGACTTCAACGTAAACGTAATGACAGGGTCTGACGGTGTTATCCGTGGAGCTTCAGGTGGTCACTGTGATACAGCCTTTGCTTCAAAAATGTCAATGGTTATCAGCCCATTAGTACGTGGACGCATCCCTACATTCGTAGAATCAGTAAATACTGTGATTACTCCAGGTACAAGTGTGGACGTGGTTATACTGAAATCGGTATTGCAATCAACCCCAACCGTCAAGACTTAATTGAACACTTCAAAGGGTTAGATGTACCTCAATACACAATCAAAGAATTACAAGAAAAAGCATCAGCATCGTTGGAAACCCAGAACCAATCCAATATGGTGATAAAGTGGTTGCGGTAATCGAATACCGTGATGGAAGCATCATCGACGTTGTTCGCAATGTTTAATTCCTTGTTTGACGGAGCACCTGTGGATATCATGCAAATGCTTGATGCCAGAGAAAGACGTGCTCATACCCAACAACAATTACTAGAACAATTTAACCCGTGTGTATTGGTGTCTATTACACTCAATATTCCAGGTCCTTATTCAGAGGCGATTACAACCGTCTTCGCCTCTGTCATTTCTGAATTAGATGAGGCTTTACAGTCTTTTGAGAAGCTTCACCAAGAAGACTTCTCGCCTCAGACAGGGATGGAATTTTACCGAGTCCTTCGCGCAGACGCACTTCATGTCAAGCGTGCTTGTACGGAGTTTGAAGAAGGACACCCACTCGGACGATTACTCGATATCGATGTTGTTGAAATGGCTGGAGATACACCAACTCCAATTTCCAGAACAGCACTTGGAATGTCTCCAAGACGTTGTTTTATCTGCAATGAGGAAGCAAAAAGTGTGCGCCCGTTCTAGAAAGCACACGGTTCCTGAGATACAAGACATATTGACTGCATTGTTGCAGCATACACATCCATCGAAAGACCTTAAGAAAGGAAGATATTATGAGCAAAATTATCCGTTTAACTGAAACGGTTTTGCGTGACGGACAACAAAGTCAAATCGCGACTCGTATGTCAACTGAAGATATGTTACCAATCTTGGAAACATTAGACCAAGCTGGCTTCCATGCGTTAGAAGTATGGGGAGGAGCAACTTTTGACTCTTGTATTCGTTTCTTGAATGAAGACCCATGGAACGTCTACGTCAAATTCGCGCAGCAGTTAAAGATACAAAATTGCAAATGTTATTACGTGGACAAAACCTATTAGGATACCGTAACTATGCTGATGATGTGGTACGTTTATTCGTAGAAAAATCTGTACAAAACGGAATCGACATTATTCGTGTATTCGATGCTTTAAACGATGTTCGTAACATGAAGACATCAATCGAAGCAACAAAATTAGCAGGCGGACACTGCCAAACAGCAATCTCTTACACAACAAGTCCAGTTCACACTGTGAACTACTATGTTGATTTAGTAGGACGCATGGCAGAATTCGGTGCAGACTCAATCTGTATTAAAGACATGGCTGGGGTATTAACACCTCAAACAGGTTACGAATTAGTAAGCCGTATTAAAGAAAAAACTGAGTCTTCCTTTGAAGTTCACACTCACGCCCAAGTGGTATTTCTGAAATGACTTACTTAAAAGTATCTGAAGCAGGCGCAGACATCATCGACACTTGCTTATCATCATTCTCTGGTGGTACAAGTCAACCTGCAACTGAATCAATGGCTTTAGCACTTTAAAGATTTAGGCTTCGAAACAGGCGTTGACATGAAGAAAGTGGAAGAGCAACAGCTTACTTCAACGGCATTCGTGATAAATTCCGTGCAGAAGGTATCTTAAACCCTAAAGTAAAAAGATACAGAACCAAAAACATTAATTTACCAAGTACCTGGTGGAATGTTATCAAACCTATTAAGTCAATTAACAGAACAAGGCTTAGCTGACAAATACGAAGAAGTATTAGCAGAAGTGCCAAAAGTACGTGCTGACTTAGGGTACCCACCACTTGTAACGCCATTATCACAAATGGTTGGTACTCAAGCGGTAATGAACGTGATTTCAGGCGAACGTTTCAAACTCGTTCCAAAAAGAAATCAAAGACTACGTTTTAGGATTATATGGACAAGCTCCAGCAGAGATTAATCCCTGAAGTGAAAAGCAAAATTATCGGAGATGCAGAAGTTGTGACTGTTCGTCCAGCTGACTTAATCGAAGATCAATTACCAGAAATTCGCGAAGAGATTAAAGAATACGCTAAATCTGACGAAGATGTGTTAATGTACGCACTCTTCCCACAACAAGCGAAAGATTTCTTAGGTCGCCTGCGAAGATCCATTCTCTACGATGTACCATTACAAACAGTAGATGTGACTTTTAGACTTATCAATACTTTAAGAAAGCTGAAAGGCTAGGCTCCGCGCCCGGCTTTTTCAGCTTTTTGTGTGCTTTAAACCGTGCTATAATGAGGGAAAGACAATGCGAAGGAAGTGAAGGAATGGGACGTTTTAGAGAAGATATGAAACTTATAAAAGAAACGATCCGGCGGCAAGAAGTAGCTTGGAAATCGTCTTGACGTACCCAGCTATCACGCTACGGTCTTGCACCGTGCTGCGCATTGGTTACATACAAAGGCAAAATTGAGACTACTGGCTCGAGATGGTGAGTGGCTTTTAGCAGGTTCCCTAACGAGTATCGAGATCCACCCAGGGGCAACGATTGGACGCAGGTTCTTTATCGATCATGGTATGGGAATCGTAATCGGAGAAACCACCATTATCGGGGACGACGTGAAAATAGTTTCCATGCGGTGACCTTAGGTGGAATCTGGGAAAAGATACTGGCAAGCGCCATCCAACCATCGAAAAACGGTGTGCCTTATCGGCGCATCTGCAAGTGATTGGACCTGTAACGGTTGGAGAATATGCCAAAATTGGAGCGGCAGTTGTGTTAGACGACATTCCTGCTCATACCACAGCAGTTGGACTGCCAGCGAGAGTGGTTCGCGTCCATACACCAGAAGAAATTGAAAGAGATACGACTATCGGAGGAAACTTATGATTCAAATCTACAACACCTTAACAAGACAAAAAGAAGCATTTAAACCGATTGAAGAAGGCAAAGTACGCATGTATGTGTGCGGCCCTACGGTTTATAACTATATTCATATTGAAATGCACGTAGTACGGTTTCCTTTGATACGATTCGCCGTTATTTTGAATACCGCGGCTATGACGTGAATTTCGTTTCGAACTTTACAGACGTGGACGATAAAATCATTCGTGTGGCTAACGAAACAGGTATGACGGCTGAAGAAGTTTCTAAAAAATATATCGAAGCGTTCTTTGAAGATACAAACGCGCTAAACGTGAAGAAGGCGACTCTAAATCCAACGGTTATGAACACAATGGATGACATTATTGCCTTTGTAGCGGACTTAGTCGATAAAGGAATGGCCTATGAATCAGAAGGCGATGTGTATTTCATCACTGAAAAATTCAAAGACTATGGAAAACTTAGCGACCAACGCATCGAAGACTTACAAATCGGGGCAAGTAATCGTACAGCCTCAGAAGATGATGCAAAAACGCAATCCGTTGAGACTTTGCATTATGGAAGAGCGCAAAACCAAATGAAATTAGCTGGAACTCTCCATGGAGGCAAAGGTCGTCCAGGATGGCATATTGAATGCTCTGTAATGAGCGACAAAAACACTTAGGCGATACGATTGACATTCACGGTGGTGGACAAGACTTAGCGTTCCTCACCACGAAAAACGAAATCGCGCAAAAGTGAATCAAAAACAGGTAAGAAATTTGTGAACTACTGATGCACAATGCATTCGTAACAATGGGCGAAGAGAAGATGAGACTCTCTGGAAACTTCGATGCTCGTTCACGACTTAATCCAACAACTTGACCCACAAGTACTCCGTTTCTTCTATCAAGCGCGCATTACCGTCGTCCGTTGAAATTTAGCGAAGCGGCTCTTCAAGAAGCGGCTGTGAACCTTGAAAAAGTACAAAACAACCTTCAAGAACGCACGCTACCGCTTAGAAACAGCCGTAGATGCATTACCAGAAGATGCAGAACGTTTAGCGAAATTTGCAGCGATTGAAGCAGAATTCAAAAAGAAATGGATGATGACTTCAACGCGGCCAACGGTATGACGGTGTTATATCAATGGTTGAAAGAATGGAATGTGTATTTAGAACAAGAAGTCGTTTCAAAAGCAGTACTTGAAGCGCCCTTGAAAAAGCAACGGTTCTATTTGGAATCTTCGGTATCGTTGAAAAACAAGAAGCATTACTCGATGATGATATTCAAGCGTTAATCGATGAACGTCTTGAAGCGCGTAAGGCGAAAAACCTTTGCTCGCAGGACGAGATTCGTGATTTACTAAAAAGAACAAGGGATTGTATTAGAAAGACACTCCACAAGGAACACGATGGAGAGAGAAGCATGACAGAAAAACTGGAAGTTACTAAATGGGTTGCTGCTTGGCCTACATGGGTGACGGGATTTATGAAGTGTATGTCAGAAATCACGTGATGCAAAAAGGGTTAACAAAGCCAAATCAATTGCATGCGACCGCAACGAAGTTTGTTTCGGCAAAAGGCGCAAGCACGCTTGATGTGCAACAAATGCTGGAACAAGAAAACTTCTAACAGAAGAAGAAATTAGAAATTTACAAACGAGGACGCAATAGTAAGAGTCATACGATTGCCAAAAATGCAGACGTAGGAACGTACCGTATTGCGACTGGTTTTGAAGCATTAATGGGTACTTGATATTTATCCGGTCAACAAGCCCGACTAGAAGAACTCATTAATTGGTGCTTACAACAAGTGGAAGGTGAATAGCAATATGGCACGAAATGAATATGCACCAAAGAAAAATCAAGAAACGGAAATCGTTCAGACCGTGGACGTTCTGGAGCGCACAGAGAAGAGACAGCGCCCAGCTCGTGAACACGTAGAACGCACTGAAGCTCAAGAAGTAGTAGACTTGCGTGTTTGGTCGTCATGCAGTGGTCGAAAAGCCTCTGCAGACGCCGGACCGTGTGAATCGCGTCTTTATCAGCAGCGAACTTCTGGACGGATAGCCGCAAAGGTGATTGAACTCGCGCGTGAAAAAGGCATTCAAGTTCAAACCGTTCCAAAGACAAAGATTGAGATCTTTGTTGGCAATGCCGTTCACTAGGGTTAGTGGCTTTCAATTGAGGCGTATGAATATGCCGACTTAGAAGATGTCTTTAAGAAAGCCGAAGAAAAGGCGAGTGATCCATTTATCGTTATCTTAGATGGAGGAGAAGATCCTCATAACTTAGGGAAGTATTTTACGAACAGCTGACGCAACAGGCGTTCACGGGATTATTATTCCAAAAACGCCGTTCCGCTTCACTGACAGCGACCGTTGCCAAAGCCTCAACTGGAGCCATCGAACATGTGCCGGTGGTGCGCGTGACGAATTTAACGCAGACGATTGAACAATTGAAGGCTAGAGGCGTCTGGGTATTTGGAACCGACATGAACGGAACCGACTACCGCAAATGGAATACTAGCGGACCTCTGCAATTGTGATGAGGAACGAAGGAAAAGGCGTGTCTCGTATCGTGAAAGAAAGCGTGGACGAAATGGTGACTATTCCGATGGTTGGCCATGTCCAAAGTTTAAACGCGAGCGTGGCGAGTGCCTTAATGATGTACGAAGTCTTCCGTAACCGTTCGTTATAGGAAACGGGGGATGCACATTGAAAAAGCGACTGTACATTGTGGATGGCTATATATGATTGGCGCTTGGCCGGAGCCATGGCATTGAAGAAGCAAGACGACTTAGAGAGTGTAAGGATTTTACTCATCCAACGCTGCTCGAATTTTCAGAAGTTTGAAAATATCGAAGTCTGGATTGTATTCGATGCGCAGTTTGTACCAGGCATTACCCAGTCATTTGATGAGGCCGAAGTCAAGGTGATTTTTACGTCTGAAGGGGAGACGGCGGATAGCTATATTGAGCGTACGGTATCAGAAATGAACACGCGACTCATTCAAGTATCCGTGGCTACCAGCGACTTGGCCGAACAGTGGCTCATTTTCCAAAAAGGAGCCCTGCGTAAATCAGCTAGAGATTTTTATAAGGAATTAGAAAGTAGTAGGGATAAACAAACAGAGATGGCAGCACTTTCCATCATAAAGGAAGTACGCCGAAATCCCTGGAGTGACGCACAAAACTGGCGCTGCTGAATCATTTGCGCTTCAGCTTGGGAGGCAGTGCAAAAAGAAAAAAATAGTGAATTAGCGCATTTCAAATACGTAACTTCACACTTTCTTCATAAATTGTGGTGTGTGATTTTCATATTAATGATGTACAATCTGTGAAGAAAACTATATCAATTATAATTTAGCTATAAAAAGGAGTGTATAGGTCATGCATATCTTAATGATTGAAGATACAGAAGCAGTTTATGAAATGATGGAAATGTGAAAACGAAGGTTGGAAGGCAAGCTTTCTACCACGATGGTAAAGAAGGTCTTGATGCATTCTAGAAAACCAAAATAAATGGGGCGTTGTCATCTTAGATGTCAACTTACCAAGCATGGACGGAATGCAAATTTGCCGTCAAATCCGTCAAGTGAACCAAAACGTTCCAATCGTAATGCTTACAGCACGCGATTCAGAAAGTGACCAAGTTATCGGTCTTGAAATTGGTGCAGACGACTACGTTGCAAAACCATTCAGTGCCGTAACGATTGGTGGCTCGTATCAAAGCATTATTACGTCGTACACAACGTGCTACTGTTGCAGACAACACATTTGCTTCAGAATTCGATGTTGAAACAGATCACGTGAAAATCAATACGAAAACACACGAAGCATTTATCGATGGCAAACAAATCGAAAACTTAACACCAAAAGAATTTGACTTATTAATGGTTATGGCGAAACATCAACGTCAAGTATTCACTCGTGAACACTTATTGACGAAGATTTGGGAAGATCCATTCTATGGTGACGAGCGTACCGTTGATGCTCACATTAAGAAGCTTCGCCAAAAAATCGAAGCGGTTGGCCCACACGTAATTCATACAGTTTGGGGCGTAGGGATATAAATTTGACGATAGCGGTTGTAATCCATGAAATACTTTTTATCAGCAACTCTTTCGGGTTCGTATCCGTGGTGCTGTTAACGATTGCCGCTTGTGGAAATTCTTTTCTCACAACGTAATGAGTAATAATGTGTATACACAGCGTTCTCCAGCAATTGCAGTCGTATGCTAAAGGATTAATTGCGACTGATATGAGCGATGAGGGATATTTATAAGTTGGGTACCATTTTACGCGAGGAAAATGTCAGTATAGCGATGTTTGATGAAAACAACGCGATGACCCATCCGTCTAGTAGTTTAGATACAAATTCTGCACTAACAGAGGATGAATTAAACTCACTTAAAAATGGTGCTGCGATTAACTTGAGGAAGTTCAAATGAACTTTACCGGAGAAGCCGTAGATAATCTAATCACGGTATACTATCCATTATTAAAATGGACAGTATAGAAAAGGATATGTGGCTTTTAGCCAGTCCGATGAGTCGTATTCAAACCGAAGTACGCGAACTTCGTAATTCGATGTTTATTGCGTTTGGCGCTGCGATTATCATTGGAATTATGATGAGTTTTGTTTTTGCAAACTATCAAACACGTCGTATCAACAAGTTGCGTAAAGCGACGCATAAGATCTCGGAAGGGGACTTCGATGTTCAGCTTCCAGTTGAAAGTCGAGACGAGTTTGACGACTTAATGAAAGACTTTAACAACATGGCGCATTCGCTCCACGAGTCTGAAAAAGAGGTTGAGCGACAAGAAAATGTTCGCCGCCAATTTATGATGGACGTGGCGCACGAAATGCGTACACCATTGACAACCATGAATGGATTGCTCGATGGCTTGAAATACAATATGGTGCCAGAGTCTCGTCGTGGACGTTCACTGGAACTCATTTCTAGTGAAACACAACGATTGATCAGGCTCGTTAACGAAAACCTCGACTACGAGAAGATTCGTTCGAACCAGATTGTATTAGTGCAACACCGTTTTGCAGCGATTGGAGCCATCCAGACCGTTGTAGAACAAATTCGCGAACTAGCGAAAGTAAAAAATAATACTTTGCGCTATGAATGCGATACAGACTTCAGCGTTTATGCTGACTATGACCGTTTTGTCCAAATCTTGGTAAAACATCACAAAGAATGCGGAACCAATTTCACGGATAACGGGAAATTCTAGTGAAGGCGTGGAATGAAGGGTAAAAAGCGATTGTTGAAATTTCTGATACAGGTATCGGAATTGACGAGAGCGAAATTAAAGAAATCTGGGAACGTTTCTACAAAGCGGACGTTTCAAGAAAGAGCACGAAGATCGGAGAAAGCGGCCTTGGCCTTGCGATTGTGAAGTCGCTTGTGGATAGTCACCGCGGTAAAATCTCTGTGAAGAGTGAAGTCGGCAAGGGTACAACGTTTTAGAGTCGTATTCCTGGCGAAAGTGAATTGTAATCTAAGGAGAACGAACAAGGAGGAAGAACATGTATTTACTTGGTCCATTCTATCAATGGCTAGTCCGATTATTTGATGGGCGAGTGAATCACCTTCCACTTGTTCGTTTGTTTATTTTTCAGTGTAGACCACGCAATCATCCTGTTTCTCGGATGGCTGATCGTTTGGTCTATTTATTTATTCTCACGGAAAAAGGCGAAATCGTCTGGAAGTGGGAGGTCTACCGAAATTTATTTATCTTCTATATTATATTGCTCGCGCAGCTCACGATTTTCAGAGCACGAACGAGACGTTTACGCTACAGATTGTCGCGCATCCGCTCTCGGATATTGTGGGTGCCGTTTGTCGATAGTATTAAATTATTGTATAAAGGTTCGGTCTTTGCAGCGTATTATAATGTAGTAGGAAATATCGTGTGGTTTATGCCGCTTGGATTTTTCTGCGGTTTGCTCTATGGAAAAGAAAAAGGACACTCTCGTTCACTCTGGTACGGGTTCTGGACCTCTTTTGCCATCGAGTTCTTTCAATTTATCTTTTACACAGGAGTCAGCCATATCGACGACATCTCTGTAATGTTCTTGGCAGTTGGCTGATTCTCACTGTATCGTGCCATTATGAAATGGAGGGAAAATAATCTATGGGAACAATCATCGTGAAACAAAAAGCAGCGGGATTAATTGAAAAGCGAAGTCCACCGATCGAGTCAGATGGACCTAGCGCAAGAACTTCGCGCAGATGAAGGCGAAGTGGTGAAAGTTGTTGACCAACAACGTCGCTTCTTAGGGATGGCCTATGTTGGATTCCAAAATAAGGGAGTTGCGTGGGTGTATAGCCGCGAGGAAGACGAAGCATTGGATGATGACGTTCTTTAGTGGTATCTCTCAAGACAGCCTTCGAAAAACCGACGTGCGCTCTTACATTCTGACGATACGACGACTTTCCGTCTCTTCAATGGAGAGGCGCGACGGCTTTGGCGGAGTGACAATCGACTGGTATGCCGGTTTTATCGTTGTCTCTTGGTATAGCGAGGGCGTCTATCATTACCGTGACCTGATTTTAACGCAGGCGCTAGCAATGTTTGAAGGCGTAAGGGTGTCTACGAAAAGATCTCGTTTCAAGAATGAAGCGGACTTGCCAGAAAGCCAATTTGTCGGTGGGATAGAAGCGCGAACCATTAATCGTATTAGAGAATGGGGTCAAATACGCGACCTATAGGAATGAAGGTTTGATGACGGGTATCTTTCCTAGACCAACGCGAGGTACGCATGAAACGATTCGCCAGCGTTATAGTGTCAGGACGTACGGTATTAAACACCTTCAGTTATACAGGTGCCTTTTCTGTAGCTGCAGCGATGGGTGGCGCAACAAAAACAACCAGCGTAGACGTTGCCAACCGCAGTCTTGAGAAGACGAAAGAGCAATTTGCAGTGAATAGAATCGACCCAGAAACGCAACAAATTTATGTGATGGACGTGTTCGATTATTTCAAATACGCTGTGAAGAAACAGTTGAAGTTTGATACGGTCGTGGTCGATCCACCAAGTTTTGCCCGTACGAAGAAGAGAACTTTCTCGTGGCAAAAAGACTACGGCAAACTAGTAGCCCAAATCACTCCATGAGGTGGCACCAAAAGGAACGCTCGTGTATATCAACAAACGCTGCAGAATGTGGGCGAATCTCAATTCCAACAAATGATTGAGAAAGGCATCCATGAAGCAGAAGGCAATCGCAAGTTCCGCATCGTCTTGAAAAAGGCTTTGCCAAGCGATTTTGCAGTCCTGTAGCCACACCGCTAAGCGATTACCTCAAAGTTTTCTTTTATTGAATTTAACAACTAGCATTAACTGCCCGAAATTCACTTATAAGTGAATTTTCGCAGTTTCGTTCACCGCATCACATTCCTGCACAAACCCCGCGCCCTTATGCCATTTTTCGCGGCACGAGAGGCCGTTAAAGGCACTCGACATGTCCTGTTCACGTCTTGGCACAAATCCCATTGCAACGCGATTTCTAGCAGTTCACTTTTTGCAGTCATTTTTCTTACAAAACCACTAAAACCTTGTGGATTTTATAACCGCAGCATTGGGGGATAGTAACCAATGTGAATTACTGACTCTAGGGTTAAACCCGTAGAGTCAGTTTGAAACTTTGTAGGAATTGAGACGACAGGCTCAATCCGTTGCTCCCTATGCACGGGAGGTTACTAAAACAATCCGCAAGGATTGGAAAGTGGTTTGTAGACCAACGTAAGTTTTTCCACAAAAATAGTAGACTATGAAATATTGCATTGCAAATTAAGTTTTGATATAATACCAAAGTGCATGAAAATGTACACTGTCGGAATCACCGTGGGAGGAGAAATCTTCATCTCCATTGAAACCACGCACGAAACAATCAAGGAGGTAATGTCTCGTGGCTAAAAAAGTTGTAAAACTAGTTAAATTACAAATTCCTGCAGGTAAAGCAACTCCAGCTCCACCAGTAGGTCCAGCTTTAGGTCAAGCACAAGTGAACATCATGGGATTCTGTAAAGAATTCAATGCTCGATACAGCTGACCAAGCAGGTTTAATCATTCCGGTTGTGATTTCAGTTTATGAAGACCGTTCATTCGACTTCATCTGTAAAACACCACCAGCAGCAGTATTATTAAAGAAAGCTGCTAAAGTAGAAAAAGGTTCAGGCGAACCAAACAAGAAAAAAGTTGCTACTGTAACTCGTGATCAAGTTAGAGAAATTGCTGAATTAAAAGCACCTGACTTAAATGCAGCAGACGTAGAAGCTGCTATGCGCATGGTCGAAGGTACAGCCCGTTCAATGGGATTTGTAGTAGAAGGCTAAAAACAAATGCAGCTTCCAAAAGTCCCTAGCACGAGTGTTTCACTCATGGACTTTGTGGGAGGTAAAACCGTTAAAACCACACAATAGGAGGAAATTATACAATGGCAAAGAAAAGCAAAAAATATTTAGAAGCCGCTATCGATTCTTCTAAAGCTTACTCAGTTGAAGAAGCTATCGCATTAGCAAAAGAAACAGATTTCGCTAAATTTGATGCATCTGTAGAAGTTGCATACCGTTTGAGTTTAGATCCAAAGAAAGCTGACCAACAATTACGTGGAGCAGTTGTGCTTCCAAACGGAACAGGTAAAACTCAACGCGTATTAGTATTCGCAAAAGGTGAAAAAGCTAAAGAAGCTGAAGCAGCTGGTGCAGACTACGTTGGTGACAGCGAATTAGCTCAAAAAATCCAAGGCGGATGGTTTGAGTTCGACGTTATCGTTGCAACACCTGACATGATGGGTGAAGTTGGTCGTTTTAGGTGTGGTATCAGACCCCAAAGGCTTAATGCCAAACCCTAAAACAGGTACTGTTACAATGGACGTAACTAAAAGCTGTTGAAAGAAATCAAAGCTGGTAAGTTACTTACCGTGTTGACAAAGCTGGTAACATCCACGTTCCAATCGGTAAAGTTTCATTCTCAGATGAAAATTAGTAGAAAACTTCAAAACAATTCACGAAACATTATTACGTATCAAACCTGCTACAGTTAAAGGTCAATACGTACGTAACGTTGCTGTGACAACTACTTTCGGCCCTGGGGTTAAAAGTAGACGTAGCTTCTCTATAATTTAAAATGGATAGAACCAGGCCTTGTGCTTGGTTCTTTTATAGATCGAAAACGTATACTCGTCATAGAGACAATATGCGTTTTTGTCTTCATTGTAGTAAAGAATCAAAGTTTCTTCTTCTATATAATAGTCTGCGAACTTCCATAGTTTGTCCAATAACCACATAGTAAATAGAGAAGTTCTTAACACGAATTCTGTGTAAGGATGTTTACAGACACGATTAGTCGGAACAGGTTAGAAATAAAGTGGGTTGAGTAATCTCTTAAAAATAAGCTTTTTCAATCTCATCGATTAATCGATTCGCTGCAGAAGGATTATTCAATTCGTCAGCAATATAGTGCACAACATCCGTTAAATCTTTTGAAACAAAGGCAGGTAGGATAGTTGATACTCACTATTTTCCATTGATTTTTTCCTCTGATTTGATCGAAACACTTCGGAATGTATAACGGGTCCTCGTCAGTTTCGGCAATTCTGTCAGCAACGTCAAGTTCTCTCTCAACAGACTCCATGAGGGTAGTATACTGTTCTACACTGAGGACGACCATGAGCCGTGACCGTTTTTGAGTTAGAAATACCGGACATTTTGTTTAAGACAATCTCTTCAATTTCAGGAACTTATTACGTAAATCGGATACGGGTCTAATATGAATCATAGTACATACTCCTTTCTGTCGATGTTTTATCACAAAATAGCAAAATAGATAAAACGATAACTTTTAAGATATACTTGAGTTCTTTCTTCGACAGAAGAAAGTCAATCATGTAAACTAATAAAAGTTGAATGCGACCGAAGACAGTAGGGGCGCTAGCCTTAATATCCTACCGAGGAGAACAAGTTGATCTTATTTCTCTATGTCTTTTGTGGGTATAGAGGTTTTTATGCCCTACCTAAATTTCAGGAGGTGGAAAACGAAGATGAGTGAAGCAATCATTGCTAAAAAGCGCAACTAGTTACAGAAGTTGCTGAACAGTTCAAAAACGCATCATCAGTTGTTGTTGTTGACTATTTAGGAATTACTAGCAGAAGAAGCAACAAATCTACGTGCAGAATTACGTAAAAGCAGAGTACAATTTGCAGTTGTTAAAAACAGCATTTTAACTCGTGCAGCTAAAGAAGCTGGTTTTAGAAGGAATGGATGACATTTTCAAAAGGACCATCAGCTGTCAGCTCAGCAACGACGATGTAGTAGCTCCTACTAAAAATCTTAGCTGACTTTGACAAAAAGTTGAGGCTTTTAGAAATTAAAGCAGGTGTTGTTGAGGTAAAGTTTCTTCAAAAGAAGAAATCGAAGCCTGCAAAAATTACCAAGCCGCGAAGGGTTACTTTCAATGCTATTATCAGTATTACAAGCACCAGTTCGCAACACTGCATTGGCAACTCAAAGCCGTTGCAGATCAAAAAGATGTGCAGCAACAATAAAGCTAGTTAGCCAACTTTTAAAAACATAGACCAAAAATTATAAAAACAACCAAAAATGAGGAAATTAAAAAATGGCATTAAACATTGAACAAATCATTGCTGACATTAAAAGAAGCAACTGTATTAGAATTAAAACGACTTAGTAAAGCTATCAGAAGAAGAATTTGGCGTAACAGCAGCAGCTCCTGTAGCTGTAGTAGCAGTGGCGCTGGTGAAGCTGCAGAAGAAAATCTGACTTCACTGTAGAATTAACTTCTGCTGAGACCCAAAATTAAAGTAATCAAAGTTGTTCGTGAAGCAACTGGATTAGGGATTAAAAGAAGCTAAAGCATTAGTTGATGGCGCTCCTGGCGTATTAAAAGAAGGCGTAGCTAAAGAAGAAGCTGAAGCATTAAAAAGCTCAATTAGAAGAGTTGGCGCTTCAGTAACATTAAAATAATTT
>BNJU01000253.1_pt1 | contig 59344 bp, 67 predicted proteins | sample 8539281 | NCBI WGS metagenome assembly BNJU01 (sample SAMD00202456, study PRJDB9452) | human saliva metagenome | isolation source: human saliva | place: Japan
CCTCACCGGGCAGGGGGCCTTCATCCGGGCCGCCTGGGCCGCCCGCTCGACGTACTCCTCACGAATGGCCGGGTCGACCGTCTCCCAGCCCGCCTGCGGGCGCGGCACCGAGGCAATCGGACCGACGGCGTCGATCGCCTGCGCGATCTGCGTGTCATAGGGGGGAACGATCTGGGCTCCCTGGCCCGAGTCGGACACAGCCAACCCGCCCAGGTAGACCTTGTAGCCGTTGTCCTGGGGCGGGTTGTGCGACGCGGTCACCATGACGCCGGCATCAGCCTCCAGGCGACGCAGCGCGAATGCGAGGACTGGTGTGGGGCAGTACGACTCGAAGAGAATCGCCCGCCCGCCCGCGCCTGTGACCACAGCGGCCGTGTCACGAGCGAACTGCTCGGAATTGTGACGGGCGTCGTAACCAATGACGACGCTGAAGCCTCGCCGACACGGTTCTTGAGATAAGCCGACAGACCCGCGGCGGCTCGAATGACGACGACCCGATTCATCCGGTTGGGACCACCGCCGAGGCGACCGCGTAAACCTGCGGTACCAAAGGTGAGCGTGCCGCTGAAGGCGTCTGCGAGAGCTGCCTGAGCCGCGTCGGACTGCTCACCATGAGATCTGGCGGCAGCCAGGAGCTCAGTGAGCTCGGCGCGGGTGACGGGATCCGGATCGTCCTGGATCCAGGCGTTCACGGCAGCGTCGTCGTACACGTCTACAGGGCCTCGGGTCATATCCGTGACGGTACCGCGATAAAAGTGTTGGAAACGCTCACAATGACTCTCCTCACGGGTGTTTCCAAACACAAGGAGAATCTAGTCACGGTAACTGCAATGCGTGTACGAAATAAGTTAAACCGAATTAATTTTGCAATATGATTCGAGACTATTTTAGAGACGTGAGACATCTGACGATAAGGGGGTGGATGGTCGATGTCAATGCGGCGGGCTGATGCCCGCCGCTCCCAGCACCTCGCCGCACCGGCCGGATTAAGAGATCATGGCCGTATGAGTACACGCAAGTCCTACCACACAAGGGACCAGTGGTGCTGCGCGGCACCCAGATCCCCTCCCAGACCACCGACGCGCGGCTGCTGAGCCGTACTGCAGAGGCCGACTGGCTCCACGCCGACCCGTGGCGGGTCATGCGCATCCAGGCCGAGTTCGTCGAGGGCTTCGGTGCTCTGGCCGAGCTGGGACCGGCCATCAGCGTCTTCGGATCGGCTCGCACCAGGCCCGATGATCCCACCTACCAGATGGCGGTGGAGGTCGGTGTCGGACTGGCTCGCGCCGGGTACGCCGTCATCACCGGGGGAGGACCGGGCATGATGGAGGCCGCCAACCGCGGCTGCCACGAGGCCGGCGGCATCTCGGTGGGTCTGGGCATCGAGCTGCCCCACGAGCAGGGCATGAACGACTACGTCGACCTCGGGGTCAACTTCCGCTACTTCTTCGCCCGCAAGACCATGTTCGTCAAGTACTCCGACGGATTCGTCGTCATGCCCGGCGGCCTGGGGACCCTTGACGAGCTCTTCGAGGCCCTCACCCTGGTCCAGACCCGGAAGATCTCCTCCTTCCCCATCGCCCTGGTGGACAGCGGCTACTGGGGCGGGCTGCTCGAATGGGTGCGCACTGCCATGGTCGAACGGGGCATGATCTCCGCGACCGACCCTGATCTGCTGCACGTCGTCGACGGCGCCGAGGAGGCCGTGGACTACGTGGTCGGTGCCGCTCGCCGGCTACGCAATGGCCGAGGTGGGGCGTGAATCGCGTCATGGCGGACACATCCTCGAACGTTGCACCTTGAATGTCGTAGAATATGACAGGTCGCGCGGCGATGTGCCCGCGCAGCACTGACGAAAGGTGAGCACATGGCTGCCATGAAGCCCCGGACCGGAGACGGCCCTCTCTCGAAGTCGTCAAGGAAGGCCGCGCCATCATTATGCGGGTTCCGCTTGAAGGCGGCGGTCGACTCGTCCTCGAGATCACGGCCGACGAGGTCAAGGAGCTTGGAGAGGCTCTGGCCAACGCCAAGATCTGATCGATCCGGGCGGCCTGGGTACGGCCGGTTCCACGCGGTCCTCGGCGTCGAGGAACCGGCGGCCGGGTCATCCAGCCTCACGAGAGAGGGTCGGACCTGTGACGGGTCCGGCCCTCTTCCTGTGCTCGGCCTTGCCTAATGGCGCGTCATCAGGTCTGGCGCACGGAGACGAGCAGGCCGTCCCCGACGGGCAGCAGCGTCGTCAGCAGCGCCTGGGAGGCGCGCAGCGCCTTGCCGAGCTCGCGGGCGGCCACCGTGGTGACGTCACGGCGGGCCGGGTCGGCCACGTGGTCGTTCCACAGGGCCCGGGTGACGGCCAGGACCCCGCCTCGGCGCAGCATCCGCAGCGCGTTGGAGGCCAGCAGGATCGCATCCTCCGGAGCGACGTCGAGCACGACCATGTCGTAGGAGCGGGCTGCCATCCTGGGCATGACGTCCGAGGCCCGTCCCTGGATGATGCGGGTGCGCGAGGAGGGGTAGCCGGCCCCGTCGAAGGCACGGCGGGCCTCGCGCTGGAGCTCGGGCTCGACGTCGATCGTGGTGAGGACCCCGTCGGAGCCCATGCCTCCCAGTAGCCACAGTCCCGAGACGCCGGTGCCGGTGCCCACCTCGGCCACGGACTTGGCGCCCACTGAGGCGGCCAGCATCTGCAGCGCCGCACCGGTCCCCGAGGACACCGGAGTGATGCCGAGCTCGAGCCCCCGCATGCGGGCCTGGGCGGTGGCCTCGTCCTCCGCCGTGAAGTCCTCGGTGTAGGACCAGCTCAGCGTCTTGTCCGCACTCACTGTGAGCCTTTCTCCTGCTGTGGGGCGCCAGGTGCAGCCCCTCGGCCTCATTGTTCCAGGTGTTCGGCCAGATAGGGGGAAGGGCGGGTAGTCGGGTGAGTCCGCCGGTAGGCGAACCGATGCGGAGCCTACGGGGTCTGACTCCCTATACTGAGCGGCGTGTTCGGCATCTCTGGATCTGAGTTCCTCGTCATCATCCTGGTGGCGGTGGTCGTTGTGGGGCCGCAGCGCTTGCCCGAGTACACCCGCAAGCTCACGCAGATGGTGCGTCAGCTCAGGGTGTTCCTGGACAACGCGCGCAGCCAGATCGCCGAGGAGGTCGGCCCCGAGATGGCTGACCTGGACCTGTCCAGTCTTGATCCGCGCCAGTACGACCCCCGCAAGATCGTGCGCGACGCCCTGGGGGAGGACATCGACGCCATCCGTGAGGACCTCGCTCACCCCTTCAGGACCGTCGGTTCGGCCGCTAAGGAGATCTCCGACGATGCCGCCCAGGCCGTCAACGACGTCGTCAAGCAGGACCGGGCCAACTCGCTGAGCAAGCAGATCGAGGCCAAGCGGGCCGAGCAGAGCTCTGAGAAGGACGCCTCTGACAAGGGCGCTGAGCAGGTCGAGCCGGTCGAGGCTCCTGAGGGTGACACCCCCTCCGAGACTCAAGAGGCTCAGGAGAGCTCCGCGCCTCCGCAGGGGGTGCTCCAGGGGACGAACGACGCCGAGCCCGAGCAGACCGAGCCCGCCGACCAGGCCGAGCCGCTCGAGAGTCCCGAACCGGCTGAGCCTGTCGATCCGGTCGAGCCCAGCGCGCCGGAGTCGGTGGAGGTCCCGACGAGCCTGGTCGAGCCAGGGGCTGATCCCTCAATGGATGCAGCCGATGAGCCCGGTGACGACAGTCATGCCGCTCCGGTGGGCCCTCTGTCTCCGCGAGACATCGTGCGCGCCGCCAACGCCGCCGCTCGAACCCGCGCTGAGGCCGCGCGGGTCGCCGTCGACTTCTGACCTCATCTGACCTCATCGTGCCGGGCAGGACCGGCTATCAGGTGCCGGCTATCAGGCCGGAGTGACTCCCAGGCTCTTGCCCGCCAGGCCTCGGGCGCGGTGGGTCAGACGTTGGGCGACGGCGGACAGCTCCAGGGCCGCGGGAGCGTCGGCAGCCGGCTTGCCGTCGTCGGCCACGACAGCCGGACAACCCGTGTCGGAGCCCTCCCGCAGACGGATGTCCAGCGGCAGCTGAGCCAGGAGCGGGACCTCGTAGCCGAGGGTCTCGCTCAGGGAGGCACTGACGATCGCGCCTCCGCCGGAGCCGAAGATCTCCAGGTGCGAGCCGTCAGGCTGAGGCATGTAGGACATGTTCTCGATGACGCCCACCACCTTCTGGTGCGTCTGGGCGGCGATGAGGCCCGTTCGCTCAGCCACCTCGGCGGCAGCCGTCTGCGGGGTGGTGACCACGAGGATCTCGGCGTTCGGCAGCAGCTGTGCCACCGAGATGGTCACGTCTCCGGTCCCGGGCGGCAGGTCCAGCAGGAGGACGTCCAGGTCGCCCCAGAAGACGTCGGAGAGGAACTGCTGGACGGCGCGGTGCAGCATGGGGCCGCGCCAGACGACCGGCTGCTTGTCCTCGACGAACATGCCGATCGAGATGACCTTCACCCCGTGGGCCACGGGCGGCACGATCATGCCGTCGAGCTGGGTGGGGACCCGGTCCACGCCCAGCATGCGGGGGATGGAGAAGCCGTAGATGTCGGCGTCGACGACGCCCACGCTCAGGCCCTGGGCGGCCATGGCGGCGGCCAGGTTCGCGGTCACCGATGACTTACCGACCCCGCCCTTGCCGGAGGTCACGGCGTAGACCCGGGTGAGGTTGCCCGGCTGGGTGAAGGGAACCACCGGTTCAGCGGCCCCTCCGCGCAGCCGGCGGCGCAGCTCGGCCTTCTGCTCGTCGTTCATGACGCCCAGACTCACCTGCACCCCGGTGACGCCCTCGACGGAGCCGACCTCGCGCTGGGTATCGGCGGTGATCGTGTCCTTCAGCGGGCACCCGGCCACGGTCAGGAGCACCTCGACACTGACCACGCCGTCCTCGGCGATGTCAACGGAGGAGACCATACCCAGGTCGGTGACGGGGGCGGCGCAGCTCGGGGTCGATGACCCGGTCCAGCGCCTCCATGACGGCGTCATGAGTCGGTAGAGGCATGGCCTCATCCTAGGGGTGGTACTCGGCGCCTCGACAGGTGGTGCGTCCCACGTGAGAAGGGGAGGCCGTCCTCAGCGGGAGGGGTGGTGACCAGGATGGTTGCCGGTCTCGTCGTCGGCTCCCTCCTGGAACTCCGCGATCTCCTCACGGGTGAGGCGCTCCTCGGCGAGGATCTCGCTGAGCATGTCACGTAGTTCGCTGCGCACGAAGTCGCGGGTGGCGACGTCGTTCATGGCCAGACGCAGGGCGGCGATCTCCCGGGTGAGGAACTCGGTGTCCTCCAGGTTGCGCTGGGCGCGCTGGCGGTCCTGCTCGGCGGTGACGCGGTCTCGGTCGTCCTGCCGGTTCTGAGCCAGCATGATGAGGGGGGCCGAGTAGGAGGCCTGGGTGGAGAAGGCCAGGTTGAGCAGGATGAAGGGGTAGGGGTCCCATGCCCGCTGCACCTTGACCAGAACGAGGTTCGCCACGATCCAGGCGATGACGAAGATCGACATGTAGAGCACGAACTGGGGCGAGCCCATGAAGCGGGCGGTCGCCTCGGCGAAGCGGCCGAATCCGTCGGAGCGGGAGGCCCGGGCGGGGTGGGTCCTGCGCAGCCACCGCAGGCGGCTGTCGGGCAGCGGCTGGTCGAGCTGGTCAGGCATTGGCTCCCCTCTCGATCGTCTCGTCGGTGACGGCCTCGTCGGCCACGCGCCAGTCGTCGGGCATGAGGTGGTCCAGGACGTCGTCGACGCTGACGGCGCCCAGCAGGCGCCCGGCGTCGTCAAGGACCGGCAGGGCCGTCAGGTTGTAGGTGGCCAGCAGGCGCGTGACGGTACCGATGGAGTCCTCGGCTCGCACGGAGTCGACGTCGGTGTCAACGATCGATCCGACCAGCCGCTGGGGGCGCTCGCGCAGTGTCCGCTGGAAGTGGACCACGCCCAGGAACTTGCCGGTGGGCGACTCCAGGGGAGGACGGCACACGAAGCCGATGGCGGCCAGGGCCGGGGGGATCTCGGCCTTGCGGGACTGGGCCAGGAAGGTCGCCACCGTCGCCTCGGGGGGCAGGATGATCGGCTCGGTGGTCATGAGGCCACCGGCGGTGTAGTCGTCGTAGGCCATGAGGCGACGTACGTCCTCGGCCTCCTCGGGCTCCATGAGGCCCAGGAGCTCGGCGGCCTTGAGCTGGGGGAGGTCGGCGACCAGGTCTGCGGCGTCGTCGGGCTGCATGGCATCCAGGACGTCGGCGGCGCGCCCGGCCTCCAGCCGGGACAGGAGTGCGACGGCGTCCTCGTTGCCGAGCTCCTCGAGGACGTCGGCCAGACGCTCGTCGGTCAGCTCGGCGGCCACGCGCATCTGGCTGTCTTGGGGCAGGTCGCGCATGACGTCGGCCAGGTCGGCCGCCTTGAGATCCTCCAGAGTGGCCAGCAGCGCCGTGGCGCCCTGCTGGTCGGCGCTGGCCGCCAGGCCCGTGACCTCCTCGGGGAGCACCGTGAAGGTCTCCCCACGGCGCAGGCCCAACGGCCCCGTGGAGGCGCGCTGGACGAACAGACGGGTCACCTTCCAGTCCATGCCGCGGTCGCGCTCGATGGCCACGTCCCGCACGGTGACGGTTCCCGATCCGTCGCGCATGGTGACCACCCGGTCCAGCAGCTCGCCGACGACGAGGGTCTCCACGTGGCGCTGGGTGAAGCGGCGGATATTCATCAGACCGGTGGTGATGACGGCGCCGGGCTCGATCGCGGTGACCCGGGACAAGGCAGGAAGACGCGGCGCCTGCTGGAGACCTCGATGACGAACCCGACTGCTCGCGGCTCCCCACGCATCTGCAGCAGGACGACGACGTCATGAACCTTGCCCACCGCGTCGCCCAGGGGGTCGAAGACGGAGGTACCGATGAGGCGGGCCACAAATACCCTGCTGGTCGTGCGCGTCCTGGTGTTCTCCACAAGCCAAGCCTATGCGCCTGAGGCATGAATGGCTGCTGGCGGGGCGCTGCCGCGTGCCTGCGCGTGCGACGATAGGTCCCATGAGTGCCAATCCGAGTCCGCTGTCCTCCCTGACCTCGTCCAGTGGTGGTGTGATGCCCCAGGGGGAGGAGGTGGCCTCCTTCGCGACCTACCCCGAGGCGCAGAGGGCCGTCGACGCCCTGTCGGATCAGGGCTTCCCGGTACAGCACCTGGCGATCATCGGCACCGACCTGCGTCAGGTCGAGCGCATCACCGGGCGCATGAGCTGGGGGCGCGCGGCGATGTCGGGTGCGATGAGCGGCCTGTGGATCGGGGTGTTCTTCGGCCTCATCATGTCGGTGGCCGGCAGCAACGGGCCTCGGCTCAACTTCTGGGCCTGCGTCCTGCTGGGGGTGCTGTGGGGCATCGTCTTCCAGCTCTTCAGCTATGCCCTGACGCGCGGTCGCCGTGACTTCACCTCGATCAGCCAGGTCGTGGCCTCGCGCTACTCGATCATTGCCGCTCGCGAGGTTCGCGAGGCAGCCCAGGCCCTGGCCGATGTGCCGGGCAACCTCTCGCGCGGAGGAGAGGCCCAGCGCCGTTCCCAGGAGCGTCGTCGGGCCCGGGAGGAGACTTCCGGACCGACGGCCTTCGGCTCGCGCCCCGATGAGCAGCCTCGATTCGGGGTGCGACTGCCTCAGCCCGGCAGCACCCCCCCTGACGTGAGCCCTGCCTCGGCCTCGGTGCCGTCACCCGGCTCTCCGACTGTCCCTGAGGATTACGACCCCCTTCCGGCGTCCCTCGCGCCGAGAGCGTCAGGAGGAGTCGGGAGGCCCGACGAGGTCGCAGGACTCCGGCGATGAGCCCGGTTCCGGTGACGATGAGTGACGAGCACTGAGGGACAGGGGATTTCAGCGATGAGCATTCCGGTGGGACTGTCGACCGCCTGTGTGGTTCCCGGCAGCATTCCCGACACCTTCGCGATCGCCCAGGATCTGGGCTACGACGGCGTCGAGATCATGGTCTGGAGTGAGAAGGCCTCCCAGGACGCCACCCGGCTGGCGGCCCTGGTGGAGAAGTTCGACCAGCCGGTGCTGGCGGTCCACGCCCCTACGCTGCTGGTGACCCGCGGGGTCTTCGGCGTGGACCCCTGGGACAAGGTGGATCGTTCCATCGAGCTGGCCCACTACCTCGAGGCTCCCACCGTGGTGCTGCACCCGCCCTTCTTCTGGCAGACCCGCTACGCGCGCTCCTTCATCGCCGGGGTCGCGCAGCGAGAGGCCACCACGGGCATCCACCTGGCGGTGGAGAACATGTTCACCTGGAGGCCCCGCCACGCCCACTCCACGCGCGACTTCCAGGCCTACTCACCCACCTGGGACCCGGTGGGGCAGGGCTACAAGTCGGTGACGCTGGACATCTCCCACGCGGCCACCTCCGGCTCCGACGCCCTGGCCATGGCCCGTTCGCTGGGACCCACCCTGCGCCACCTGCACCTGACCGACGGCGTGCCCGGCCCCCTGGACGACCACCTGCTTCCCGGGCAGGGAAACCAGGACTGCGCCGGGGTCCTCAGGCACCTGGCGGCCACCGGTTTCGAGGCCGGCGGGGGACAGGTGGTCGTCGAGGTGACCACCCGGTCCATGACGGCCGCTCAGCGCCTGGAGGGGCTCGCCAGCGCGCTGGCCTTCGCCCGCGAGCACCTGGAGGGCGGGGAGCCGGCCCACATCCCCGAGCCGACCCGCAAGCGTTACCGTCGCGGCTGAGGCCTGCTGCTAGCAGTAGGCGGCTTCGTGCTCGAGGTGCGAGACGGGCTCGAGCTGGAGGGTCGCGTGCTGGATCTTGACCGGGAAGTGCTCGGCCACGCAGCTCTGGAGCCGGTCGAGGATCTCCTCGGTGTGACCGTCGCGCAGGCACTCGTCGCGGACGACGACGTGCGCGGTCAGCACCGGCATCCCCGAGGCAACGGTCCACGCGTGCAGGTCGTGGACCTCCTCGACGTGATCGACCCCGAGCATGTGGGTGCGTACCTGCGCCAGGTCCAGCTCCTTGGGCGTGAAGTCCATGAGGACCGCCAGGGCTGAACGCAGCAGCACCACTGCCCGGGGCAGGATGAGGACGGCGATCACGAGGGAGGCCACGGCGTCGGCCCGTGTCCACGCGGTCCGGGCCACCACGGCGGCCGCGATGATGACGCCCACCGATCCCAGGGCGTCGTTGAGGACCTCAAGGAAGGCGGCTTTCATATTGAGGTTGTCGCCGTGTCCGTCATGCCCCCGGCCGCCGGAGAGGACCAGCAGCGCGATGACGTTGGCCGCCAGTCCGATGACACCCATGATGAGCATGCCGGAGGCCTCGACCTGCGGGGCCACCAGCAGGTTGTGGACCGCCTTGAAGGCCACGAACACGCCGACGACGGCGAGCATGCCCGCCTGGAGCGCGGCCCCGATGACCTCGGCCCGACGCATCCCCCAGGTGGAGCGGTCCGTGGCCGGCCGCATGGACAGGTGCGCGGCGGTTAGGGCCATGATCAGGCCGACGACGTCGGTGAGCATGTGCCCGGCGTCGGCCAGGAGCGCCAGCGAGCCGGTCAGCAGCGCCATGACGATCTCGGCCACCAGGACGGTGACCGACAGGCACAGGGCGACCAGGAGCCGGCCGCGTGAGGCCCCGGCGCCGTGGCTGTGCGAGTGGCCGTGGGAGTGGTTGTGCTGCGCGTGGCTGTCCGGGGCGCTCACAGAGGGTCCTTGCCCTTGCTCGAGGCGTCTGCGGAGATGGTGGCGGACAGGGACTCTGCTGCGGTCAGGACCTGCTCGATGGCCTCGGGGTTCTCGATCCGGCTGACATTGGCCCGCCCGTGGGAGTGGCTGGAGATGAGGCCTGCGCTGCGCAGGATCGCCAGGTGCTGGGAGACAGTCGACTGGGCCAGGCCCAGGTGCTCGGTCAGCTCCACGACCCGGTGCTCACCGCCATGGAGGTGACGCAGGATCGCCAGACGGGTGGCGTCCCCCAGGACGTCGAGCAGGGAGGCCACGGTGGAGGCCTCGTGCACGGCGCCGTGGTCCTGCGAACGATCCTCGGGGAGCAGTCCATGTTTCATCGTCATACGACGATGCTATTCGTGGCTGCCGATGATGTGCAAGGGGTGCAGGCCTGGCCCGGCCGTGTCAATGAGCACCAAATGAGCACCAGGCGAGGCCGCTTAGGCGATGAGGCCGCTCACCCAGGCCTCGACCTCCTCCACGGTGCGTGGCACGTCCTGGGTGAGTCGCTCCACGCTGCCGTCCTCGCGCACAACGACGTCGTCCTCGATGCGCACGCCGGTGCCTCGCATCTCCTCTGGCACCAGCAGGTCGTCCTCGCGGAAGTACAGACCCGGCTCGATGGTGAAGCACATGCCCGGCCTGAGCTCGGCATCCATGTACATCTCGCGGCGCGCCTGCGCGCAGTCGTGGACGTCCAGGCCCAGGTGGTGGCTGGTGCCGTGCACCATCCAGCGGCGGTGGTACTGGCCCTCGGGAGCCAGTGAGTCCGCGGCGCTCACGCCCTCGGGCAGCATCCCCCACTCCTCCAGGCGGGCGGCGATCACCTCCATGGCCGCGGCGTGCACGTCCTTGAAGCGGCAGCCCGGGGTGCCCGCCCGGGCGAAGGCGGCGTCGGCGGCATCGAGGACCGCCTGGTAGATCCGGCGCTGGGCCTCGGTGAAGCGGCCGTCCACCGGGATCGTGCGGGTGACGTCGGCGGTGTAGAGGGAGTCGACCTCGACGCCGGCGTCGACCAGGACCAGCTGGCCGGGCTCGACGGCGCCGTCGTTGTTGATCCAGTGCAGCGTGTTGGCGTGGTTGCCGGCCGCGGCGATCGTGTCGTAACCCAGGCCGTTGCCCTCTCACGGGCCTTGGCTCCGAAGGCCCCCTCCAGGACCCGCTCTCCGCGCCAGTGACCGCGGGCCCGCGGGATGGAACGGATGAGGTCGTCGAAGCCCGCCTTGGTGGCGGCGACGGCGGCGCGCAGCTGGTCGATCTCCCAGGGGTCCTTGACCAGGCGGAGCTCGCTGGCGGCCTCGGCCAGGCCGGCGTCGACCTCGGTGGCGGTCTGGCCGGTCTCCAACCCGACCTGCTGACGGATGGTGGTCACCAGAGCAGTGACGGCCTCATCGGCCTCGGCGACGACGCGCAGCTGGACCGCGCCGGGGCCCGCGTCCTTGGCCAGGGCGTCAGGCAGGGAGTCGATGTGGGCGCAGCGCATGCCGGTGGCCGACTCGACCTCCTCCAGAGAGGGACGTACTCCCACCCACAGCTCGCCGTAGCGGGGATCGCCGTAGAACTCCTGGCTGGAGCGCGAGGCCCGAGGACGGAAGTAGAGGACTGCCTCGTGCGTCGGGGTGTCCGGGGCCTGCGCAGCAGCCGCCTTGGTGCCCGTTTCCCGGCCGGGTGCAGAGAGGGGCTCCAGGACCAGGACGGCGTCGGGCTCGAAGTCCGTGCCGGTCCCGGCCAGGTGGGCGAAGGCGCTGTGCGGGCGGAAGCGGTAGTCGCAGTCGTTGTTGCGCACCTTTGAGCGTCCCCGCCGGCAGCACCAGTCGCTCGCCGGGGAAGAGCGATCCCAGGGCCTCGCGCCGCGCTGCCGCCCACGGGGCCGCCTCGCTGCGGGAGGGCAGCCCCTCAGGACGAGGGACCCCAGCCCGAGCCGATGAAGTCCCTGAAGGCCTGGTTATCGGGCTGGCGGGACCGGTTGGACCCACGCGCCGCCAGGGACTGGGGGGCCTCCTGGGAGGAGCTGGGCGTGGAGGCGTCGTCGGAGGGGCGGTCGTCCGCAGGAGAAGTCGATGTCATAGGGGCATCATCGCACCGTCGAGCCGTCGCCGGGGCGGGGAGCGGTACAAGCGGCTGAGGGGACGGTTGAGTCGGCGCTCGAGGGGAACCAGGCCTACGAGTCGGCCGGGAAGCGCACCTCCACCTGTCGGCGAGCCTCCTCCAGCGCGGCTATCGCCGCCACCGAGCTGCTGAGTGGGTGCAGCTCGGACTCGTGCGCTCCGGTGCGCACCAGGCGGCAGACCTCGGCCACCTCGTAGGCGAGCTGATGCCCGGGCTCCGGCTCCTTGCGCTCGACCGACAGGTCCTCGCGCCCCTGCGCCCCCTGAGCCGCGTCACCGTTCGCCGTCGGCCCGCGCAGCTCGATCCGCTCGGGCCACTGGCAGTCATCAATGGCCACGACGTCACGGTCCGAGGCGAAGGTCGACTCCGTCCCCGGTGAGGTCTTGGAGTGCAGGCAGACGACCTCCATCCCCGCGTGCTCGCCGGAGTCATAGGACAGGATGACGGTGCCCCGCACGTCGACGCCGGAGCTCAGCAGCTCTCCCGTGGCCGTCACTCGGTCCGGTTCCCCGAAGAGGTGGATGGCCAGGCTGACCGGGTAGATGCCCAGGTCCATGAGGGATCCGCCGCCCAGGGCCGGATCGAAGGCCGGCGGCAGATGTCCGGCCCGGTAGGCCTCCATCCGCGAGGAGAACTGCTCCTTGGACAGCACCACTCGATGCAGCCGGCCCAGCCGAGGAAGGACGTCGCGCAGCCGAGCCACGCCCGGCTCGAAGGCGGAGAGCCATCCCTCCATGAGGAAGCGGCCGGCCCGCCTGGCCGCCTCCACCATCGCGTGGGCCTGGGCGGCCGTCAGCGCGAAGGGCTTCTCCACCAGGACGTGGAAACCGGCCTCCAGCGCCGCGATCGTATGCTCCGCGTGCAGAGAGTTGGGCGAACCCACGTAGACGACGTCGATCGGGGCCTCGGAGTCCGGGCCATGGGCGGCGAGCATCTCCTCAAGCGATGCGTGGGCGTGGGAAATCCCGTGCTCCTGGGCGAAAGCGGCGGCGCGCTCGCGGTGGGCGGAGGTGACAGCCACGATCTGGGCGGCCGGCTCCCGCGAGACGGCCTCGGCGAACCAGCGGGCGATGAAGCCGGCCCCGATCACTCCGAAGCGGACCGGGGCGTCGTCGGTGTGCTGTGCAGCGGGTGCGGTGTTCGTCGTGCGGCTCAGATCACTCATGCCGTCCAGTCTCCCACGCCTCCCTACACTGTCCTGGTGCGCATCGACCCCCACACTCACTCGGCCTGCTCCGACGGCACTGACTCACCCGCCGAGCTCATGGTCCAGGCGGCCGGGGCGGGCCTCGACGTCGTCGGACTGACGGACCACGACACGATGGCCGGCTGGGACGAGGCGGCGTGCGCCGTGCCGGCCACCGGCGTCGCCCTCCTGCGCGGCACCGAGATCTCCTGCGCCGCACAGGGCGTCACTCTCCACCTGCTGTCCTACCTGCACCGGGCCGACGACCCCGGTCTCGGTGAGGCCCTTCGCCCGCGCGCGCACCTCACGGGGCACCCGCGCGCAGCGGATGGTTGAGCGCCTCGGTGAGGACTACCCGATCACCTGGGAGGACGTTGTGACCCAGTCAGCCGGCACCCACACGATCGGCCGGCCCCACATCGCCGACGCCCTCGTGGCCGCCGGGTCCTTCCCCGATCGCAACGCCGCCTTCGCCGGGCCGCTCGCCACCTCCTCCCCCTACTACGTCCATCACTGGGCACTGGACCCGGTCGAGGCCTGTCGCCTGGTGCGCGCCGCCGGCGGGGTCCCGGTGGCCGCCCACCCGCGCGCCTCCTCGCGCCAGCGCCGCCTCGTGCCCGATGAGGTCTTCGCCGAGATGGCCGATGTCGGACTGGCCGCCCTGGAGATGCATCATCGGGACCAGACTCCCGAGCAGCGCGAGCAGGTCCGTGTCCTGGCCCAGCGCCTGGGCCTGGGGCTGTCGGGGGCCTCGGACTACCACGGCACCGGTAAGCCCAACCGCCTGGGGGAGAACCTCATGCCGCCCGAGCTCCTGGAACAGATCGTCGACGAGGGCGTCCTCGACCTCGTCAAGCCCTGAGTCGTGCCCTGACTCCTACCGGTCGCCGGTGATAGAAAGCCACTATGCAGTCCGTCTTCGAGCCCACGGTCTTCGCCACGACCTTCATGACGCTCCTGGTCATCCAGGACCCCCCTGGGAGCCATCCCGATCTTCCTGTCCCTGACCTCGCGGCAGACCCCCACTGAGCGGGCCGCCTCCGCGCGCCAGGCCACGGTCGTCTCCTTCGGCGTCATCCTGCTCTTCGCGGTCTTCGGCCGCTATATCCTGAAGTTCCTGGGCATCTCGGTGCCCTCCCTCCAGGTGGCCGGCGGGTTGCTCCTCCTCCTGGTGGCCCTCGAGCTGCTGACCGACAAGGCCGATGAGAGCCCCGACCCCGACGCCGTCACCTCCAACGCCGCCCTCGTCCCCTTGGGCACGCCCCTGCTGGCCGGCCCGGGTGCGATCGTCGCCGCCATGGTCGCGGTGGACGCCACCGGCGGCGGCGCGGCCGGATGGGTCTCGGTGACGGCCGCGATCATCGGCACGCATATCGTCGTCTGGATCTCGCTGCGCTTCTCCCTGGGACTCAACCGGGTACTGGGTACCTCCGGTATCCGAATCCTCACCCGGGTCATGGGACTGCTTCTGGCGGCCATCGCCGTCCAGATCATGGCCGACGGCGTCTTCGCCTTCCTGGAGACCCGCCTCTGACCCGGGGTCGACGTCGGGGCCGCCGTCGCCGGCGGCCCCGGGCTGCTCAGGCCTACTCAGGCCTACTCAGGCCTGCTCGCCGGCCGACCCGTCGACAGGGCGACCACCGCGAGTGCGCTTGCGGGTGCGTTTGCGCCGGGGCTTCGCCTCGTCATCGGCCGAGCGTCGGGAGCGTGAGCGCTCACCGCGCTTGGTGTCCCTGCTGCCGCGGCTCCGCTGGCTGTTGCCGTCGCGCCCACCGCGCCCGCCCTGCCGACCGGACTGCTTGCGTCCGCGCCTGCCGGTCTCGCCCAGGTCCTCGATCTCCTCGGCGTCCAGGCCCTCCAGGGTGCGCTTGTGACGGGGGAGACGACCAGTGACCTTCTCGGGGATCGACAGATCGGAGAAGAGGTGCTCACTGGTGTGGTAGGTCTCCACGGGCTCCTCGATGGGCAGGCCGAGGGCCTTGGCGATGATCCGCCATCGCGGCACGTCGTCCCAGTCCACGAAGGTGACGGCCGTCCCGGAGTTGCCGGCGCGGCCAGTGCGTCCGATGCGGTGGACGTAGATCTTCTCGTCCTCGGGGCACTGGTAGTTGATGACGTGGGTGACGTCGTCGACGTCGATACCGCGGGCGGCCACGTCAGTGGCCACGAGCACGTCGACCTTGCCGTTGCGGAAGGCGCGCAGCGCCTGCTCCCGGGCTCCCTGGCCGAGGTCGCCATGGAGGGCCGCGGTGGCGAAGCCGCGTGAGCGCAGGTCGTCGGCCACCCGGGCCGCCGTGCGCTTGGTACGCGCGAAGATGATGGTGCGTCCGCGTCCCTCGGCCTGGAGGATCCGGGAGACGACCTCCACCTTGTTCATCGAGTGGGTGCGGTAGACGACCTGCTGAACCGTCTGGACCGTCATCCCCTCATCGCCCGGGTCCTGGGCGCGGATGTGGGTGGGGCGGGTCATGTAGCGGCGCGCCAGGGCGACCACCGCGCCGGGCATGGTGGCGCTGAAGAGCATCGTGTGGCGGTCGGTACGGGTGCGGGCCAGGATCTTCTCCACGTCGGGCAGGAAGCCCAGGTCCAGCATCTCGTCGGCCTCGTCCAGGACGACGGTGGTCACGTGAGCCAGGTCCAGCACGCCGCGGTCCATGAGGTCGATGAGACGGCCGGGCGTTCCCACGACGACCTCGGCTCCCCGCTCGAGGTCCTCGATCTGGGGCTCGTAGGCGCGTCCGCCGTAGACCTGGACGATACGCACGGTGCGCTTCGCGGCAGCCGTGGTCAGCTCCTCGGCGACCTGCTTGGCGAGCTCGCGGGTGGGCAGGATGACCAGACCCTGGGGGCTGCCGGAGGCGGGATCCTCGTCCCAGCCCTCCTCCCCGGGGCCCAGGGTGTCCATGAGCAGGGGGATGCCGAAGCCCAGGGTCTTGCCGGTACCGGTCTTGGCCTGACCAATGATGTCCTGCCCCTCCAGGGCCACCGGCAGGGTGAGGGCCTGGATGGGGAAGGGGGTGGGTGATGCCCTTGGCGCCCAGGGCCTCGCAGATCTCCGGCTCGACGCCGAAGTCGGCGAAGGTCTTGCGGGTCAGGTCGGTCGAGTCGCCCTCGTCAGTGATGTCGGGAGTGGCCTCGTCCAGGACCGGGGCGTGGGCGCCGGCCGTCTCGATGATCCCGGACATGGCGGTAGTGGCGGCGTCGGCGCCGTCGGTGGTGGTCTGCTCGTCTGTGGAGTTGTTCGCGGGCTCGACGTCGTCGGCCCCGTGCTGCTCGTTGGTCACGAGGTTCCTTGTCTTCTGTTCAGGTTGTTCCGGTCCGGCGCGGGTATCGCTCGCGCGCTCAGATCAGGTGCGCTGCGTTGGCGGAGGCGCCGTCGGGGTGGCAGCCGATCGCGAGTCATATCTGAGTCCATCTGACGACCGGGCAACCATGGACCTCGTCAGCGTAGCGGGTTTCCAACGTATTCGCGTCGCTCGGCGGCGTCATGACGCCTTGGGTGTGGGCGATGTCACGGTGGTGGCAGGAGGTGTGGACATAACAGGGGTCGTGTGCGGAATGTCGGGCGGAGTGGGTCCTGCATTGCGTGCGCGTCCCCATGTGGTGCGACGTTCAAGTAAAACCTCTCTGGCAATTCATTGAAAAGTGACTGATGGGGGTGAGGTCAGAAGATTGCGCTGTTACCATAAAAATATCCGAACGTGTTGCGTGAGTCTCATGCGGGAGGGATCTGGGTATGCGCCACTGCAAGCGAGGTGTAGTTGCTCTATTGATGGTAGGGCTGATCTCGATTGTTGTTCCAGTTGGAGATGCGGTAGCTGTTGGTTGGGGGCCGTTGCGCTCAGTCTATAATGGCATCGAGCGAGTGAGAGGGGATGGATATTTTTTTAACTCAGGTAACTCGTCTGCTGTAACTCAGTATAACCTGACAGATTCTAGGGATGACGGTAATACCGTCTATGGTTACACTACGGGTAGTATTTTTAAGAATAACGCCGATGGTGCGAGTTCCTGGGATAACCTAGGTGGTTATTCTACTCCGGAAATTAAGAATACTACGGCGACGATGTATACCTCATTTCCTCTGAGTGGGACTGGTTCGCGCGCGAGGGGTGCTGTGATGGTTTGCGCTCAGATGGGGTTTCCCGTGCCTGACTCCTGTTCGGATAGCGCATTCCCTAGTTTTGACTATTAATCCATTGAATTCGGAAAGCATGTCCAATTCCATTCTTGATGTCGACAACCTGTTCGTCAGTTTGCGAAAGACGCCCTGTCCTGCGTGAGGTGAATCTGTCCTGTGGTCCTGGCGTGACGGCTCTCGTAGGGGCGAACGGAAGTGGCAAGTCTACTCTGCTGCGTGCGGTTCTGGGGCTTGTGCCACTGACTTCCGGGACTATTTTCGTAGACGGCATTGACCTACGTTCAGGGCTTCGACGAGCAAGAAGGAAAATGGGGTATCTTCCTCAGGGGCCGTCATTCCCGGAAGTTTCACTGCTGTGGATGCGCTCTATTATGCTGCGTGGCTTCAGGAGATGGGGGTGAATGATGCCCAGAGGGCGGTTAATAATATTGTTTCCAGTTTCAATCTCACTGAAGTCATTGATCGTCCGCTGGAGTCGCTTTCAGGGGGCACGCGTCAACGCGTGCTGCTGGGACAGGCAGTCATCCATCAGCCGCCGCTGGTGCTTCTTGATGAGCCTACTTCCGGCCTGGATCTGACGCAGCAGGCATCATTTCGGGCGGCGATATCACGCTTGTCTCAAGCGTCGACGGTCCTGCTCTCCACTCATCACACGGACGATGTTGAGCTGCTGGCGAACCGCGTCCTTGTGCTGTCGCAAGGGAGGTTGGTGTGGCGCGGCAGTGTTGACGAGCTGGAAAGTCGTGCGGGCGACGAGGTGCAGGGAGGTCGTCGTCTCCGCCTTGAGTCATCCATCTCTGCGCTCATCGGTGCTCGAGTTGGGGGTAACGATGGTGGTTGATAGGGTGAGACGTCCGTTATGGCGGTACTTGCTTAAGTGTACGGCGGTCCGTTACTGGGGTCCGTGTCTGCTCCTGATTGTTCTCCTCAACTCTTTCGGGAGGTCATGGCATTGGGAGTTTGAGTGGCTCTGGGCGGTCGAAACGCTAACGTTCTCTTCGATTTTTGTTGCACCGTTTTGTGCTGGTGTGTCTGCGTTTGAGGCGAGTAAATTGGCGGCGGCTCGTGAGTTGTTGTCTGTGGCGCCTAAGGGGTTGAGGGCAGTGCTTCTCTATTGTCGTCATGGTCTGGTCGACTGTGGTGGCAAGTGTTCTTCTGTCAATCGTTTTCGTGGGAGGGTGGGTTCTTTATCGGACTGCAGGTCTACTTCCGCGATGGAGTGACCTCGTTTCTTTGGCTCCGTTTGTTCTGTTCGCTGCGCTTGGGTGTGCTGTAGGTGTGCTGTTGGGGTGGTGCTTCCCTGCAAAAGTCACTCCGGGTCTCACGGCGGTAGGCGTTTTTGGATTCATGATGATCGGGTATGTGGTGGGGAATGGGGCGTTGTCTGGGCTTGTCTCCACCGGGGGTGCCTCTGGAAGTCTTGTCGGCCTGAAGATCTCGCTTCGGTTGATCGGATGGCAGAGTGTTCTATACCTATGTCTTACGCTGCTTGCCGTTTGTATGATCGGTTTATGTGTTTGCGCAGTATCGTGGCGCCTTAAAGTATGCGCCGCTCTGTGCGCAGTTACTGTTGCAGTCTCCGTGGTTGGTGTCCTGGGGGCGGGGGAACGCTACACGAGTGATTCGTCGGTTAGATTCGTCTGCGAAGTTGGACATCCTCAGATATGTCTTGTTCGTGGATATGACAGTCGAGCGCACGATGTACGCTCCGCTCTAGCTCCCTACTACAAGGCGTTGGCTGTTGCTGGAGTCGAGGTGCCGGATCGTGTGGTGCAAGGTGGAGGTGAGTCCTCGAAAGACCTCTTGGTTGTTGATTCCAGCGATGTCGTCAGTCCGAACGACCAAACCCTGCGCAACTCCCTCATCAGCTCGCTCAGCGACAACAAGTGCGCTGTGTGGGGAGGAGGTCGGGGTGATGATCCGCGGCCGGTGATCTGGGACTGGTTCAGTGTGAGAGTGAAGGGCGAGACCCCCTATGCAGGTAGTGGGGTGGATCTTGCGTCGATGAGTACCGATCAACAGGATGCACTCTTACGTGAATCGATCCACAGGCTCGAGCAGTGCCGATGATTCGTGTGCGGAGTCGGTGTGCGCGTCAGTGGGATCTTGTCGATCGACGGTGGTGGGCGGCTCTGGGGTATCTCCGAGTGCCTCAGGTTGCGGGAGTCTGCCTTGTGACGGTGCTCCTGTGTGTCGTTGCTCCTAAACAGCCGGTACCGGTGCCCGGAAGGCTGACTGTCCGTGCGGTCGTCACCAATACGCTCCCCGTGTTTCCCGCACTTTTCATTGTCGGCTCGGCGGCTGCGGTGGGTGTTCGGGAAGCGGTATCTGCTCGAGGTCGCCTGCGTGTGCTGGTCGTTTTGTCGGTATGTGACGGGGCGATGATCGTACTGTCCAGCCTGCTTGCGTGGGCGGTAGGTGTCCCAACCTTTGGTCGGAACAGTCTGTTTCTCGTGTCCGTCGGGGTGGGGCTGTCCATGTGGATTGGTGCGCGAGCGGCCGGCGTGGCAGTGACCCTGCTGGTGACCTGCAGCTGGATGGCGGGCATCGACGCCTTCAATGAGGCTAAATGGTGGGCGTGGCTCATGGCCCCTCCCGATCGTTTCAGCGCCTGGGTAGGTGTGCTGTCGACCGCGCTCGTCGCTGTTGCAGCAGTCCTGGTGGGGCCACGGCGCTACGAAGGAGACGGCGGGGTCTGATACGGGTGACAGATCAAGGTGGCTCGGCGAGCGGTGGGAGGCTGGCTACGATGGTGGCCATGACTCAGATGTCGACGCCGTCACCGCAGCCCAGCGCCTCCACCCCGATACGGGTCGGTCCCCATGAGCTGTCCGTCGTCGGCGTCGTGGCCGTCTCCCGGACGGCCGCCTGTACCCGATACGCCAAAGGACGCCGACCGCGCCCCACAGATGGCTGCCCGGGTCGACCTGTTGCGCATGAGTGCCTGGGAGGTGTCTTCCTTCGACCGGGTTGTCGCTCTGGCATCGGCGCACGGTATCGACGCCGCCGGCGCGGCCGAGCGCTTCACGGATGTCCTCGGGGACCTCGACGAGCGGCTTCGTCCCCTGGACTGGGCCGAGCGACTGGTCAAGACCTACATCGCCTTCGGGCTGCTCATCGACTTCGGCATGGCACTGAGCGACTCGCTGGCCGAGCCTCTGCGAAGCGGACTCATCGACGAGCTCGGCCAGGACCCGATCAGCTCCTACGCCATCGCCGAGCTGGAGGCCAGCATCGCTGCCGACTCGCAGCTGGCTGCGCGGCTGGGGCTGTGGGGAAGGCGCGTCGTCGGCGAGGAGATCGGAACCTTTCAGAGGCTGCTCGGCCAGTTCCCCGAGCTGCTCGGCTCCGTGGCTCCAGAGCAGTTCCACGCGGTGCTGTCCCAAGGTGCCGTCTCGCGGATGAAGGGACTGGGACTGAGGGTGTAAATCCCCCTTAATTCATGTGAGGTGGCCTACAGTGGGAGTAGTGCCCGTGTCGGCAACGTGACATGACCGGGGTTATGCCGGGTAAGGTGGCGACATCCAACCCTATGACCCGCCTTGAGGGCCACGGCTCTCGGCGCTGAAGGAGTTCCCATGAAGCGAAGTGTGTGGATGGCCGCGTCCGCGGCCGTTGCCCTGTCTGTTGTCCCGGTCGGCGCGGCCGCTGCCGAGTCCAACCCCGCTGCGGACCCCGCTCCGGCTGCCCAGGATGCGCATCAGGTCAGCTCTCCCGCAAAGCAGCCCGATTCGCCCGCTCCCGCTGTTCCCGATCCCGATGGCGGCAAGCCTTCTCCGGCGCCTGCTCCCGCTGATGACGCCGGCAAGACCGACTCTCCGGCGCCGGGTGCCAACAATGCGGCCGCTCAGCAGAATAAGCCGGAGGCTCCGGCAGAGCAGTCCCAGGCAGGCTCTCAGGAGAAGGCGGGCTCTCAGGGGAACCAGGGCAACCAGGGGGCTGCTGAGCAGCCCCAGGAGAACCAGGGTGGCGCCCCCGCGGCCCCGGAGGCCGCCCCCGAGCAGCAGGCGGCCCAGGGTGAGGCACCTGCGGAGTCCTCAGAGGGTGCTCCTTCCGGCTCCGGAGAGGGTGCCGCCCAGAGCCCTGCCGAGGCTCCCCACGAGCAGGCTGCTGCCCCCCAGGGCGGCTCCGCCAATGCCAACCGCTCCGCCCTTGCGCAGACCGGCGCGGGGACGACTGCCGCCTGGATGGCGCTGGGCGCTGGTGCTACGGGCGCCGCCATGCTCATGGCTCGTCGTCGGCTGACGTACTGATACGCATCGGTCCTTCACGTTGAGGAGAGGTCTGGCCCATGGATGACCGGATGCTCGACGGGGATAGGGTGCTGTGGTTCATCGGCGGCAGTCCCGAGCGTGCTCGGGAGGCTCTGGAGGCCGGTCATGCCTGGACGCCCGAGCAGCGTGCGCAGCTCGAACAGATCGCTTCGTCCGCCGGATATCCCTCTCAGTCCGCCGGGTACCCGCCTGCGCAGCAGCAACCCGCTGCGCAGGAGCCCGTGTCCCCCTACGTGCCCGGAGGCGTCTTCGCCTCCGATGGTGCCTATGGGAGCGGCTACGCTGACGGTTCCACCGCGGACTACGGAGCGACGCAGCCGGCTCCCGCGGAGCAGCCCCAGCCGCAGGCCGTGATGCCCACGCAGCCTCAGCCGCAGGGCTTTCGGCTCCAGCCGTTGCCCACTGTGCCCGAGGCAGAGCTGAACCAGGGCGTCACCCAGTACTCGGACGGGGGGATGCGGCGTAGGTGGGTTCTGCCGGTCGTTGCGGTCGGGGTCCTCGTCATCGGGCTGGTGGGAGGCGCTCTCGGAGGGCACTGGCTCTGGCCCGCCAAGGAGACATCGGCCCCGGCCGGCTCTGCTGCAGCCCCCACTGCGACGAAGCCGGCACTCCTGCGCGCCGGCAGCGGATCCTTCGTCTGCTCCTCCAACGGCACCGGGGTCTCCTGCTGGGGCGCCGACGCTCAGGCCAATACCCAGGGCGCGCGGGTCTCGCCGACGGCGGTTCCCGGGCTTGAGAAGGTCAAGGTCTCCGCGCTGAGTGTGGGCAAGGGCTTCGCCGTGGCCGTGGATGACAAGGGCGCCGTTTACGCCTGGGGAGCCAATGAGGTCGGTCAGCTCGGTAAGAAGACCAATGAGGCACTCGTCAACCAAGCTGTTCAGGTCGGTAAGCTCCCGGCCGTCCCCACCGAGCTTGTCTCGGGGTATGAGCACACCTGTGCGTTGACCAAGGGAACGGTGTGGTGCTTCGGTTCCAACCGATACGGGCAGGTCAACGGTGCCGTCTCCGACTCGCCGTCGGGCTTGGTGCAGGTTGACAAGATCGACGGGGCGACCCGGATCGGCACCTCCGGCTACGACACGTGGGCCACTGTTGACAAGGGGACCTGGACCTGGGGGGAACAACTCCTGGGGACAGGCGGACCCCTCGCAGAGCGTGGTCAATGTGGCGCCGACTCTCATTCCTGCCGACAGCTGACGCCGCCCGCCCTGGTTTGAGTGGCCGCACCGCCATACGGAAGGAGCCCAGCCTCATTCGCAGAGGCTGGGCTCCTTGTAGTTCAAGGCTTACTTGTCGCCCTTGAGGCGGTTGACCGCGCCCTTGACGGCGTCCTTGGCGTCCTCGGCGACCTCCTTGACCTTGCCCTCGGCCTGCTGGAGCTTGCCCTCGGTCTCGGTCTCCTTGTTTCCGGTGACCTTGCCCGCAGCCTCCTTGGCCTTGCCGGCGATCCTGTCGAAGGTTCCGTTGTCGCTCATGAGAGCTCCTTTCCGTGGTGAGTCTCCATAGAGGCGGAGACGTGGCGGATGACTCGACTATACATGTGGATATCTGAGACGGCGCTCGGTATTCAGTGAGAGTTTCTATGAAGATATCCTAAAATGTGTGGCACATCCTATTTTTGGAGAATGGGCTGCTCTGTTCGTCTCTCCGACGTCGCCCGACGTGTCTGAAGACCCGTAGACTTCAGGTGCATCTCATCTGAGAGTCCCCCGATACCTACACTGAGGTCGATCACCATGAGCAGCGCTGCTGACGCATCCACCGCTACCCGCGTCGAGAACGCCGGTCTTGACGTCATCGCCGAGTCCGATCGTAAAGGTCGGCCGAGTGATCTCTTCATGCCCTGGTTCGCGGCCAACATCTCCGTCCTGGGACTGTCCTGGGGCGCCTGGGTCCTCGGATTCGGGCTGTCCTTCTGGCAGGCGGTTGTCGCCGGCAGCATCGGTGTCGTCGTCTCCTTCCTCCTGTGCGGTGTCGTGGCCGTCCTGGGCAAGCGGGGAAGCGCCCCCACCCTGGCCCTGTCCCGAGCCGCCTTCGGTTACAACGGCAATCGTCTGTCCGCGGCCCTGTCATGGATCCTCACGGTGGGCTGGGAGACCGTCCTGTGCGTCTCGGCCACCCTGGCATCGGCAACGGTGCTTCAGGCCCTGGGCTGGCACAACCAGGTCGGGGCTCAGATCCTCGGCTTCCTGCTCACCGTCGGCCTGGCCGCCAGCGCCGGTATCCTCGGCTTCGAGGCGATCATGAGGGTTCAGACCTGGATCACCTGGGCCACCGCGATCCTCACGGTCATCTACCCTCGTCCTCGTCGCTCCCCAGATCAGCTTCCGCACACTCCTGGCGCTGCCCTCTGGAGGTTCAGCGGCCTTCATCGGGGCCCTGGTGATGGTGGCTACCGGCTTCGGCCTCGGCTGGGTGAACGCCGCCGCCGACTACTCCCGCTACCTTCCCCGCAAGGCCTCGACGGCCGGCGTCATCGGCTGGACCACGCTGGGATCGGCCCTGCCCTGCGTGGTGCTCGTCTTCTTCGGCATCCTCCTGGTGGGGTCCGACGCCGAGCTCGGACAGGCCATCAACGCCGACCCCATCGGTGCTCTGACCACGATCCCTGCCCACATGGTTCCTCGTCCCCTTCGCGGTCGTCGCTATCCTGGGGCTGGCCGGCGGCATCATCATGGACCTGTACTCCTCAGGTCTGTCCCTGTTGGCCACTGGTCTGCCGGTGCGCCGGCATGTGGCCACCTCGATCGACGCCGCCATCATGACTGCGGGCACCATTGCCGTCATCTTCGGTGCCGATGACTTCTCGGTCCCTTCCAGGGGTTCCTCACCACCCTGGGAGTCGTCATCGCCGCCTGGGCCGGCGTCATGGTCGCCGAGGTCATCATGCGTCGCCGCGACTACGACGAGGAGGCCCTCTTCACGCCCGACGGCGTCTACGGCTCAGTCAACTGGGAGGCCATCGCCCTGGTGGCTGCCGGTTCCGTCGTCGGCTGGGGGCTGGTGGTCAACTCGGCCGCCTCCTGGTTGTCCTGGCAGGGCTACCTGCTCGGGCCCCTGGGCGGTCGCGACGGGGCCTGGGCAGGAGCCAACCTCGGTGTGCTGGTCGCCCTGCTCATCGGTGTGCTCGGGCACCTCGCCCTTGGTCGAGGCCGGGTGGCCCGTCAGGAGGCCCGCTCGTGAACGACACCGCCACCGGCTTCGCCCTCGAGCCTGAGCGCGTGGAGGCTCTGGGTGCCTCCGCCGGAGCGGAAGGCCCTGGCCCGGCCTTGGAGGGCGCCCATCAGATCGCCCGACGCACCGGCGCGCCTTACCACGACCTTCTGGTTGTCCTGGGATCCGGTGCCGCAGACGCCTTGGCCGCTTGGGGTGAGCCGGAGGCGAGCCTGCCCCTGTCCGATCTGCCCGGCGTCCTCGCCCCCGTCGCGCCGGGACATGATGACCGCCTCGATTCCTATGTCGTCGGTCGTGACCAGGAGGTGAGTGAGCAGGAGGGCGGGGGAGAACGACGTGTACTCGTGGCCCGCGGCCGCAGCCACCTCTACGAGGGGCACGGCCCCAGGCCGGTTGTCGCCCTGGCTCGGATCGCGGCCGCCGCTGGCGTGCGCGGAGCCGTCCTGGTCAATGCCGGGGGCTGCCTGCGCAGCTGGAAAATCGGCGAGGTCACGACGATCACCGACCACCTCAACCTCACCGGCTCCTCACCCTTCGATGGCCCGGTCTTCACCGACATGCGCAGCGTGTGGACGGAGAGCTCGCTGGTGCGCTGGGCAGTATCACAGCGCGTTCCGGCGTCTACGCCGCTCTGCGTGGACCGGAGTACCAGACCGTGGCGGAGAGCCGGATGCTGGCTGACCTTGGGGCGGACTGCGTGGGTATGTCCACGGTCATGGAGGCCATCGTCCCTGCATCGGCTCGGTGTGCGTGTGGCCGGTATGAGCATCGTCTCCGACCCTGTCCTTCGCGCAGGCACCCACCGATTCCGACGAGGTCGTCCGTCTCGCGGCCGCCGCGCACGCGACGATCGCCGCCGGCATCGAGACGGTGCTGGCGGCGATGTCCTGAGCGGTCGACGTCGAATCGTGTTGGGATTCCGTTCCGGTCAGTTCACGCCCATGAACATGTAGGCGCGTGTCACCTTGCCGTCGACGTCGCGGAAGACGGTGTCGACTCCGCGCCCGACGACGTCGCCGCCCGGCGCGGTCATCGACCAGCGCAGCAGTAGCGCATCGCCGGACTCCAGGCGTTGGTCGTAGCTGAAGGTCAGGCCCTTGCCCACGATGAGGTCATTGTGGACGCGGCCGATATGCGCCGCGATATCAGCGGTTCCGTTCAGGGACAGGCCGAGTGAGGAGATGTGCAGCGAGCCATGAGGCGCCCACACCTGCTCGATGAGCGCAAGGCGTTTACCTGCGTCGGGCTCGGTCCAGGTGCTCAGGTAGGCGGCGTCGAAGTCGGTGCTGGTCTGGGTGGAGTCGGTCATGAGTCGTGCCTCTCGGAAGGTTATGTTGACAGTGTCAGCATAATCGTGAAGTTGACTATGTCAACGTATTGGTAGGCTTGATTTGTGAGCCCCTGTGATTCAGCACCGACTCGTGCCGCCATCCTCGACGCAGCCTCAAGACTGCTTGAGGACAGCGGCCCTGAGGCGGTGACACTGCGCGCTGTCGGAGAAGCCGCCGGTGTGTCCCGCTCAGCGCCCTACCGTCACTACGCGGACAAGGCGGCGCTCATGCGCGCCCTGGCCGAGCGGACGCTACGACAGATCGCGGGGTGGATTCGTCACGGCGCGGAGCGTCATCAGGACGCCTGGCAGCGGTTGCGCGCCGGCTGTCGGGCCTATATCGACTACGCCGTCGAGCACCCGCACCACTATCAGCTGGTCTTCGGGGACGCCCCGATCGCCGAACCGGATCCCAGGCTGGAGGAGGCTGCTGACGACGCCATGGCCGCCGTCGGCGAGCTCGTCGCCCAGGCCCAGGACGCCGGTCTGCTGCGCCCCGGCCCCACTCGTGAGATCGCGACTGTCGTCTGGGTTCTGCTTCATGGCCTGGCCGCCCTGCAGATCACCGGCCATCTCCATGAGCCCAGGACCATCGACGGGGACGAGCACCTTGCGGACCTGCTCGACCTGGCGCTGGAACAGCTCCGGCCGTCATAAGGTGCCACGGCGGCGCCGTTGGCCGGTAGCGATCTGAGACGTGTCTGGGACGCCCGTCCTCGCACGGCGGGGATCATGAGCGCCTAACCTTGCACCTATGACAACTGATGCAAAGACGCCAGACCAGGCTGTCACGACCCGTACCGAATCCGACTCCATGGGCACCATCGAGGTGGATGCCAACCGCTACTGGGGGGCCCAGACCGAGCGGAGTCTGCACAACTTCGACATCGGCCGTGAGACCTTCGTGTGGGGCCGCCCCATGATCAAGGCCCTGGGAATCCTCAAGAAGTCCGCCGCCCTAGCCAACGCCGAGCTCGGCGAGCTGCCCGCCGACATCGCCGACCTCATCGCCAAGGCCGGCGATGAGGTCATCGCCGGTGACCTCGACGCCGAGTTCCCGCTCGTGGTCTTCCAGACCGGCTCGGGCACCCAGTCCAACATGAACTCCAACGAGGTCATCTCCAACCGAGCCATCGAGCTGGCCGGTGGTGAGCGCGGCTCCAAGACCCCGGTCCACCCCAACGACCACGTCAACCGCGGCCAGTCCTCCAACGACACCTTCCCCACGGCCATGCACATCGCCGTCGTCAACGAGCTCGCCGCCATGTACCCGCGTGTCCAGCAGCTGCGCGACACCCTCGACACCAAGGCCAAGGCATACGCCGACGTCGTCATGGTGGGCCGCACCCACCTGCAGGACGCCACCCCATCACCCTTGGGCCAGGTCATCAGCGGCTGGGTCGCCCAGATCGACTTTCGCCCTCGACGGCATCCGCTACGCCGACTCCCGCGCCCGTGAGCTCGCCATCGGCGGGACCGCCGTCGGCACCGGCCTCAACGCCCACCCAAAGTTCGGTGCCCTGTGCGCGGCCAAGATCAGCGAGGAGACCGGCATCGAGTTCACCCAGGCGGACAACCTCTTTGCCGCCCTGGGCGCCCACGACGCCCTGGTCCAGGTCTCCGGCGCGCTGCGGGTCCTGGCCGACGCCCTCATGAAGATCGCCAACGACGTGCGCTGGTACGCCTCTGGCCCCCGCAACGGCATCGGCGAGCTCATCATCCCCGAGAACGAGCCCGGCAGCTCGATCATGCCCGGCAAGGTCAACCCCACCCAGTGCGAGGCCATGACCATGGTGGCTACGAAGGTCTTCGGCAACGACGCTACCGTCGGCTTCGCCGGATCCCAGGGCAACTTCCAGCTCAACGTCTTCAAGCCGGTCATGGCCTGGTGCGTCCTGGAGTCCATCCAGCTCCTGGGGGACGCCTGCGTCTCCTTCGACACCAACTGCGCCTACGGCATCGAGCCCAACACCGAGCGGATCGAGGCCAACCTGGAGACCAACCTCATGCAGGTCACCGCCCTCAACCGCCACATCGGCTACGACAAGGCGTCCAAGATCGCCAAGAACGCGCACCACAAGGGCCTGTCCCTGCGTGAGTCCGCCCTCGAGCTCGGCTTCGTCACCGCCGAGGAGTTCGACAAGTGGGTCGTCCCCATGGACATGACCCACCCCAGCGCCGCTGAGGACTGAGCCCCTGGACTGTTCTTCAAGTCGACGACGGCGCCGCCCTCTGCGTGAGGGCGGCGCCGTCGTCGTGCGGGCGAGTGGTGCCCTATCGCGCTCGTCATCGGCCAGGTGCCGACTCACGGAAGCAGCACAGGCGCGTCCTGGGGTCGTCCTTGTCTTAAGGTGATGTGCTAGCCACGCATGCAGACACCCTGAGCGAGGCACGCGACTGACTGTGCCGGAGGGAACCACGATGAACCTGCCACGACGCACCATCCTCACCGCACTGCCCGCTACGGCGGGAATCCTGGGGGTGGGTGCCTGTTCCGCCGGAGGAACCGCCTCGCAGGCCTCCGCCACGGCGTCGTCGCAGGCCCCCACCGATACGAAGCTGGTCCTGAACAAGGGCGCCTGGCGCTATGACGCGAAGGGTGATGTCTACTACCAGCTGGGGCTGCGCTACGTGGCCACGCCCCAGGCCTCCGACTACGAGACCCTGGGCATCTACGTGCCCGGCGCCTACCTCACCGGAAAAGACAATGGCAACGGCACCTACACGGCCACTGTCAACACCTCCGGCGCCGTCGGCGACTTCACCGCCGCCACCGCACCCACCGTCTTCCCGGTCAACACCCCGGGGTACTCCGCCCAGAAGCCGCCCACCGAGTACTCCTACGACTCCATCAAGGCCTACATGGAGGCCGGTTTCATCTACGTCCATGCCGGCCTGCGCGGCAAGGACTCCAACTCCCAGACATACTCCGGCAACGCGCCCTGGGGCGTCACCGACCTCAAGGCCGCCGTGCGCTACCGGCGTTACAACGCGGCTCTGATCCCCGGCGACGCCGCCAAGGTCTACGTCTTCGGGCACAGCGGGGAGGGGCCCAGAGCGCCGTCGCCGGGGCCTCGGGCGACAGCGGGATGTTCGCCCCCTCACCTGGCCGCCCTGGGCGCCGCCACCACTGACTCCAGCGGCAAGGCCCCTGTCCGACGCCGTCGCCGGAGCCATGTGCTGGTGCCCCATTACCAGCCTGGGCAGCGCCAACGCCGCCTACGAGTGGAACATGGGACAGTTCGCCTCATCCGACACCAGGGCGGACGGCACCTGGACAAGGGCCTACTCCCAGGACCTCGCGGCCGCCTTCCCCGCCTACCTCAACGCGCTGAAGCTGACGGACTCCAAAGGCAAGCCTCTGACCCTGGAGTCCTCCTCCCAGGGCACCTACCTGGCCGGCTCCTACTACGACCATCTCGTCGCGGTCATCCAGAAGTCCCTCAACGACTTCCTGGCGGCCACAACCTTCCCCTACACGCCCTCGTCCACCGAGATGGCCGGGATGGAGCCTGGCGGGGGCGGCGGTGCGCCGTCGGGAACTCTGCCCAGTGATGGCGGTGGCACGCCTCCCAAGGGCGGGGCGTCCGGAGGCGGCAGCAAGGGCAGTAGCAAGTCCACCACCTACAACACGGTGGAGGAGTACATCGCCTTCCTCAACTCATCCTCGCAGTGGGTCACCTATGACGCCTCCAAGAAGACTGCGACGATCACCGGCCTGCAGGGCTTCGTCGCCTCCCAGAAGAACGCCTCCAAGGACGTGGGGGCCTTCGACGGCGTCGATCGGGGACAGACCGAGAACCTCGTCATGGGCTCGGGGGAGAGCAAGCTGCACTTCTCCTCCTTGAGCCGCGAGGTCATCTCCAAGGGGCAGTCGAGGTACTCGGGGCTGTCCGGCTGGAGCGACGACTACGGTGCCACCGCCTACGAGAAGGACCTGGCTACGAAGGACTCGGTCGGCACCGACATGGCCACGCGCGTGTCGATGTACGACCCCCTCTACTACCTCACCCAGGACTCCAAGGGGCGTGGCACCTCGACCATCGCCCCGGCCTGGCGAATCCGCACCGGCATCACCCAGGGCGACACCGCCTCCACCGTGGAGGTCAACCTGGCCCTGGCGCTCCAGCAGGCCGGAGCCGACAGCGTCGACTTCGCCACCATCTGGGGGCAGGGGCACACGATGGCCGAGCTGACCGGCACCGGGGAGGAGAACTTCATCGCCTGGGTGACCAAGCAGGCCTCCTCCTGAGCTGGAAGGTTCCGGGGATCGTCCCCGGAATAACGACAGCGGTGGGGCAGTTGAGGTTCCGGTTTCTGCTCGTCCTCATGAATCGAGAAATCATGCTGACTGCTGCCATGGTTTTCGCCGTCCTGGCCTCCGCCCTCCACGTCCTCATCTTCTACATGGAGTCCATCGCCTGGGAGGGGCCTCTGGCCCGCAAGACCTTCGGCGGCACTCCCGAGGAGGCCAGGGCGCAGGCCTTCTACGCCTTCAACCAGGGCTTCTACAACCTCTTCCTGGCTCTCCAGGCGATCATCGGGGTCGTCCTCGCAGCCCTGGGGCACATGGCGATCGGGGCGGCCCTGATGCTGGCCGGGACCGGAGCCATGCTGGCGGCGGCGATCGTCCTGGCCCTGGCGTCGGCGCCCCACCGCAGCGCGGCGGCCAAGCAGGGGACCTTCCCGTTGCTGGTCGTTGTCTGCACTCTCGCAGCACTCCTGGGCTGAGCCGGTCCGCTTCGATCCGGTCCCGGTCGTTCTCCGTTAGTCGCACAGCACGACGTCGACCCCGGCGCCCCGCAGCTCCTCGAGGGTGTCGGGGGCGATCTGACTCGTTGTCAGCAGTGCGTCGAGGTCCTCGATGCGCCCGAACCGGTAGGTGTTGGTCTGGGTGATCTTGCTCGGAGCGGTCGGCAGAATGCGTCGGGTGGAGGAGGCCATGATGGCGCGTTTGACCATGGCATCGTCGGACTCCATGACGGTCAGGCCCTCACGGGTGGACACGGCGCAGGTGGATAGGACCGCGACGTCGGCTCGGAACGCGCGCACCGCGTCGACCGCCTCGGCGGAGAACAGGGAGAGGGACTCCGGATCAACCGGGCCGCCCGCGATGGTCACCGCGGCTCCGCGCACGGAGGCCACTGCCGCACCGGCGCCCAGTGACAGGCACAGGACCCGGATGTCGCGGCCGGCGAGCTGCTCGGCCACCATCTCACAGGTGGTCCCGGAGTCGATGATCACCGCCTCCCCGTCCTCGATGAGCTCGGCGGTGGCCTGCGCCAGACGGCGCTTGATCTCCACGTCCTGCCTGCGACGCATGGAGGCCGGCTGGGCGGCCCCACGGCGCGGTGCGCGCAGAGCCCCGCCGTGGACCCGGGTCACCAGGCCCTCATGGGCCAGCTCGGCCAGGTCCCGGCGGATGGTGATGACCGAGACCCCGGTCAGCCGGGACAGCGCCTGCACACTGTGGACCGTGGTGGGGCTCAGGGCGCGCAGTATCGTGCGGCGCCTCTCGTGGGGACTGTCAGACATGATTCCTCCGCATCGGCAGCGATGAGGTGATCGTTTTGCTGGAGAACGAGCAATGACAATGATCGTATGGTCTCTTATTGTTGATGTCAACGGAGAGGGGTTCAGCCGATCCGTTGAATTAGCAGCAGAAAATCGCTGTTGAGAAGAGTGATCGTACAATCATCTCTGGTCGTTAACAGTGATTCCGCACCGTCACGAAGGGAACGACCATGCCGCACCTCGACCACGTTGCCATCTGGGTCGCCGACCTCGACAGCGCCCGCGACTTCTACTCCCACTGGTTCGACGGGCACGCCAACGGCCTCTACGAGAACCCGAAGACCGGCCTGCGCACCCACATCCTCCACTTCGCCGAGACTCCCGCGGACGAGCGGCGGACTCGCCTGGAGATCATGACCCGTCCGGAGCTGGGCGAGGGGTGTGAGGACCTGAGGCTGGGGTGGGCTCACGTCTCCTTCGGCCTGCCGGGACGCGAGGACGTCGACCGTTTGGCCTCCAATATGTCCGAGGCCGGTGTGCCGGTCATTGACGGGCCCCGTGAGACCGGTGACGGCTACTACGAGGCCGCCGTGCTCGACCCCGAGGGTAACCGTGTCGAGCTCGTCGCCTCCGATTACTCCGACGACGTCGCCCTGCGCCCTATCTTCTGAACAGGAGAGGCCGCGAAAGCACTCAGTGATCCCCGGTACTCCCCGGTGGGGCTGCGCTTGACGGCGTGGCCCCACCGTACTGCTGGGTGGGACCGCGTCTCTACATGCTCTCTACACGTCGTGCACCTCGACGGACACACCTGCCTCCTGCAAGCCTGTCAGTGTTTCCGGGTCGATGTCGGTCGTTGTCAGCAGGGTGTCCAGGTTGCTCAGCTCGCCGAAGCCGTAGGTGGAGGAACGCGTCAGTTTGCGTGGCGGAGCGGGCATGAGACACCGAGATGACGAACCAATGATGGCCGCCTTGAGGACGGCGTCGTGATCCTCGGTGCAGGTCAGGCCGCTTTGCGCGGAGACGGCGCAGGCGCCCAGGATGGCGACGTCGGCGCGGAAACGGCGCACGGCGTCGACCGCGGTCGTCGTCAGCATCGCCAGCGTGTCGGTCTCGACGATCCCTCCGGGGACGGTGACGACCGGGCCGGGCGTGGAGGCCAGTGTCGCAGCGGCCGACAGTGACAGGCACAGTGCTCGGATGTCGCGCCCAACGAGATTCTCGGCCACCATCTCGCAGGTGGTTCCGTTGTCGATGATGACGCTCTCACCGTCGTCAACAAGTGCTGCTGTGGCCCGGGCCAGTACCCTCTGGCCTCCAGGTCCCTCGCTGCGGCGCAGGGAGATCGGCTGGCTGGCCCTCGCGCCGAGGTGCGCGCAGGGCGCCGCCATGAACACGGGTGACAAGACCCTCGTGCGCGAGCTCCGCCAGATCGCGACGAATCGTCACCCCGGAGACATCGGTGAGTCGCGACAGGGCGTTCACGCTCATGACCGTCGTCGTGCTCAGGCTCTTGAGGATCTGACGCTGACGACTGGTGGGGGAGAAGGTGCTCACGGATGATCACTTTACGTCAAAATGAAGATTCCAGATGATCATATGGTCTCCTACAGTAGTGGGTGTCGAAAGAGGTCGACACAGAACTCGTTGAAATACCAGTGATTTACCAAGGAGGCCCTCATGATCGGAAATGCTCTTAACCGTGTTGCCATTGCCGTCGACGCCGCCTACTCCCGGTGGCTGGAGGATGTGCGGGGTCGCACTATAGGACCTGCGGCAAGCTCCTACGCACAAGGCATCCAGGCCCTGATCAAGGGTGACTTCCGAGTCGATGACGCCGTGTCCCTGGCGGCCTGAGCGCGTCGACTCAGTCCCAGGGCAGACCGACGAGCTTGCCCACGTGGCGTCCCAAGGCCATGTCCTCGTGCGCCTGGGCGATGTCGGCCAGAGGGTAGGAATTGACGGGCAGGAGATCGAGATCGCCCGACTCGATCCGGTCCAGGATCCGCTGAAGCACCTCTGCCGGCAGGTCCTGGGCCTGGCCGGAGTAGGCGGTCAGACGTACCCCGTTGGGGATCCAGTCCATCGGGTAGAAGTCAGAGATCGTCCACGAGTCAGACAGCATCCCGGAGAAGCAGACCGTTCCGTGAACCGCCGTCGCCGCCAGTGAGTCCTGCAGCGTCGGCACGCCGACCAGTTCAAGGACGGCGTGAACCCCACTCGGCTCTGCCTCACGCAGCCGCGGAGCGACCTTTCGGTCGTCCAGGAGCGGGATGGCGCCTCGTGAGCGCAGTAGCTCCAGCCCGGCCTCGCGGCGGGAGGTCGCATAGACCCGGCAGCCCATGTCGGTTGCGAGCGCGGCCGTGGTCAGTCCGAGCGCCGAGGTACCTCCGCGTACGAGCAGGCTCTGCCCCGGCTGGAGATCCAGGCCTGTGGTCAGGGCTCCGTAGGCCGTCTGTAGTGTCTCGGGCACCGAGCCGATGACCTCCCAGGGCAGGCTGGAGCGGAAGGTGATGATCTGCGTGCGCGGTACGATGACGTACTGGGCGTATCCACCGTCGAAGACCCGTCCCATCCCGCCCATCATCGTGACCGCCTGGGTGCTGGTGCCAGGATGCCCTCGGGGTCCAGGTCGATGACCCCGGAGGCCCTCGATTCCCCAGGGATGCGAGGGAAGGTCACCCCTCAGCCATGCCGTGCACGGAATGGTACTCGCTGCGGTTGAGGCCGAAGGCCATGACCTTTAGACGCACCCAACCCTCGGGTGGGGCGGGAACCGGGAGCTCGACGACGTGGAGGTTGCTGATGCTCCCCGGTTCGCTGAGCCGGGCCGCCAGCATGGTTGGGGGAGTAGTAGCGTCAATCGTGTCCGGCATGTCTGCGCCTCCAGGGACGGGTGGTGGGTACCTGGGTATTTGCTTTCAATCCTGCACCAATCGCCTTGGTAAAGCTCTGCCTCCCGGCAGCTCAGCAGGTGACGGCTGATACGGTTACCGCACGCCATACGGTCGTGCTGTCAGCGGCCATGAGAGGACATCCGGCACCTGCAATGAGCAGCACCATTATCTTCGACGCCGTCACCAAGCTGTACCCGGCCGGGAGGGGCGCCGGACCCGGCTCTCCCGCCGTCGATTCCTTCTCAGCCCGCATCGAGGCCGGCACCACCACCGTCCTGCTGGGTTCATCGGGCTGCGGCAAGACGACCCTGCTGCGCATGGTCAACCGCATGGTGGAGCCATCCAGCGGTCGGGTTCTCATCGACGACGAGGACATCGCCACCCGCGACGCCGTCGCTCTGCGCCGCTCCATCGGCTACGTCATGCAGAACGCGGGCCTGCTGCCGCACCGGCGCGTCATTGACAACATCACCCTCGTGCCCCGCCTCCAGGGCGCGGACCGCCGCGACGCCCGGCACCGGGCCCTCGAGCTGATGGATTTGCTCGACCTCGACCGCGACCTGGCCGGGCGCTACCCCCACCAGCTCTCCGGAGGTCAGGCCCAACGGGTCGGAGTGGCCCGGGCCCTGGCGGCCGATCCCGAGGTGCTCCTCATGGACGAGCCCTTCGGTGCCGTCGACCCCCTCGTGCGCCGCGAGCTCCAGCGCGAGATGGCCCGGATTCAGGTCGAGCTGGACAAGACGATCATCTTCGTCACCCACGACGTCGACGAGGCCCTCGCCCTGGGTGACGAGATCATCCTCCTGCGCGAGGGCGCCCAGATCGCCCAGCGCGGCAGCGGAGCCGAGCTGCTCGCCGACCCGGCCGACGACTTCGTGGCCCGCTTCCTCGGGCTCGACGACGCCGCACGCCAGCTACGGCTCAAGGACGTCGCCGAGACCCGGATCGTCCTGGACCGGGCCGGTCGCGTCGTCGGGCGCCTGTCCGAGGAGTCCGTCCTGGAGGCGGAGGGCCAGGCATGAACTGGGTCCTGGCCAACCTGCCCACCATCGCCGGGCACCTGCTGGCCCACCTGCTCCAGGCGGTCCCCGCGATCATCGCCTCTTCGTCCTGGCGGTCCCCGTCGCCCGGCTGGCTCGCGCCTCCCGCCCGTTGCGCGCTGTGCTCGTGACCGGCCTCGCTCGCTCTACGCCGTCCCCGTCCCTGGCCCTGTTCGTCATCCTCCCCATCATCCTGGCCACCGGTATCCGCGACCCGCTCAACGTCATCGTGGCCCTGACCCTCTACGGCTGGCGCTCCTGGTGCCGACCACCGCTGACGCGCTGGACGCCGTTGACGCACGCGTCCTGGATGCCGCCACCGCCATGGGCATGGGGCGCATCCGCTGCTTCCTCACCGTTGAGCTGCCGCTGGCCGGCCCTGCGATCCTCACGGGTCTGCGTGTGGTGACGGTCTCGACGATCTCACTGACCACCGTCGGGGCGGTACTCGGTGTGCGCAGCCTCGGCTGGCTGTTCACCGACGGCTTCCAGCGCGGCATCACCGCGGAGATCGTCGCCGGTCTGGTCGCCACCGCGGCCCTGGCCCTTGTCCTGGACGGGCTCGTCCTCGCTCTGGGACGCCCTGTGCCTGCCCTGGACCTGGAAGCGCGCCGGCGCCACCGGGCAGGTGCTCGAGGTGGACGGTGCGTCCGCGGCCGGCGGCCGTGAGGATGATGGCCGGGAGAAGCGGGAGGGCGAGTCATGAGGTTCGTCCTGGCCGCCCTGGCCTTTATCGCCGACCCCGCTCACTGGAGCGGTGCTATGGGGATCGGCCCGCTGATGATGCAGCACGCCGCGTACTCGCTGGCCGGCGTTCTCATCGCCGCTCTCATCGGAGTACCTACTGGCTGGTGGGTGGGCCACACCGGGCGCGGGCGCGCCTGGGTGCAGCCGCTCAGCGGCGCCGCCCGCTCCCCTGCCCACCCTGGGCCTCATCACCTGTTCGGTCTCGCACTCGGCGTCGGTTTGACCGCCCCCATGATCGCCTTCGTCGTCCTGGCCCTGCCCAGTGTCCTGGCCGGAGCCATGAGCGGCGTGCGGGCTGCCTCCGTCATGGCTGTCGACGGTGCTCGGGCCAGTGGCATGAGTGAGCTCCAGATCCTGGGAAGGGTGGAGATCCCCTTAGGGGCGCCGCTGCTCGTCGGCGGGCTGCGCTCGGCCAGCCTCCAGGTCATCTCCACCGCCACGCTGGCCGCCTACACCGGCGCCGGCGGGCTGGGCAGACTCATGTTCCTGGGCCTCAAGACTCAGGACTACGTCATGATGCTCGCCTCGGCAATGCTGGTCATCGCCCTCGCCCTGGCCTCCGAGGCCCTCTTCGCCCTCGCTCAGTGGGCTGTCACGCCCCCGGGCGCCCGGAAGCACCGGAAGGAATCAGCATGAACGCACGCTCCGCCCCGCGCTCCAGGAGACAACTGACGCGACGCGGCCTGCTGACCGGTGTCGGCGCACTGAGCGGACTGGCCGCCCTCAGCGCCTGCTCCAACACCGATCCCTTCGCCATCGACCAGGCCTCGGGGGGCTACTCCGGTGGCCCGATCATCATCGGCAGCCAGCAGTACTACTCCAATGAGATCATTGCCGAGCTCTACGCCCAGATGATGGAGAAAGTGGGACTGACCGTCACACGGCAGTACCAGATCGGCCAACGCGAGGTCTACCTGCCCGAGCTTGAGGCCGGCAAGATCCACGTCATCCCCGAGTACGGCGGCAACCTGCTGGAGTACTACAGCAAGACCTCCGCCTCAGGCAGCCCCACCGCTACGACAGGTGCCGCGGACCCTTCCCGCACCGCCAGCGATACTGCCTCCATCCAGGACACTCTGCTGAGGACTCTGCCGCACTCGCTGACCGTCCTGAACCCTGCCGAGGCGACGGATCAGGACTCCCTGACCGTCACCAAGGCCACCGCTCAGGCCCACTCCCTGACCTCGATTGCAGACCTGGCCTCCCTGGGGCGTCCCGTCACGATTGCCGCGAACTCGGAGTTCACCACCCGGCCCTACGGTCCCAAGGGCCTCAAGACGGTCTACGGCGTCGACGCCTCCGTCACGCCGGTGGAGGACTCCGGCGGTCCACTGACCGTCAAGGCGCTCACCGACGGCACCGTCGACGTCGCCGACATCTACTCAGCGGACCCTGCCATCCAGACGCAGAACCTCGTCATCCTGTCTGACCCTCAGATGCTCATCCTCCCGCAGAACGTCACCCCGCTGGTCTCGGCCTCACTGCCGGCCATCGCGGTAACCGCCATCAACCGGGTCTCGGCCCTGCTGGCCCCTGATGAGCTGCGCGCCCTCAACCGGCGCTCCACCGGTGAGGGCCTGAGCTCCAAGGTCATCGCCACCGACTGGCTCACCTCCAAGAAGCTGCTCTGAACGGAGAGCGGCCCGCAGTGCTCGGCGTGTCAGTGATGGCAGAGAGCGTGCGGACAACAGTTTGTGATCTCTTACATGCAGTCACTCTCTTTCGGAAAGTGAGTGCGCGTGAGAGAGTTTAGTTGTTCGTTCAACAACTAACGCTCAAGGAGCTCTCATGTCCGTCCCCTCCATCTCCATCATCGGCGCCGGCAACATCGGATCGGCGGTCGCGGGTCTGGCGGTCAAGGCCGGCGCCAGTACTCAGGTCCTGGTGCGCGACGCCTCCAAGGCCACCGACCTCTCGGGTGTCGACATCGCCGAGATCGGCTCGCCCCTGACCGGTGACATCGTCGTCCTCGCCCCTGCCCTACGCCGCCATCGACGAGGTCATCGCCACCTACGGCGCACAGGCCTTTGCCGGCAAGGTCGTCGTCGACCCGACCAACCCCCTGGACTTCACCACCCTCGACTCTCTCGTCCCTGCCGGCAGCTCTGCGAGCGCCGAGCTCGCCGTGAGGCTCCCGGACGCCCAGGTGGTCAAGGCCTTCAACACCGTCTTCGCCGCCGTCCTGGCGAGCGGTATCATCGGCGCTCGTCCCGGCAACCGTCTTGGCCGCCTCCGACTCCGCGGAGGCCAAGGCGAGCCTGCGCTCGTTCGTCGAGGCCGCCGGACTGACGTGGGCAGACGCTGGCGAGCTCAAGCGGGCGGAGCGTCTGGAGGCGCTCGGAGCGCTGAACATCGCCCTGGGTGTCACGGAGCAGGTTGGTTGGACCGGCGGCCTCGCCGTCGTCGCTGAGTAAGGAGCACGGTCCGCGGGTAGCCTGTCACCCATGTCCGTCGTCGGCCGCTCACACGTGTGAGCGGCCGACGACGGATCAGCGACCAAGCACACGAGGAGACGACGTGGCCGACACTGAGCAGCCGACCGGCACGCATAAGGTGGGGAGATGGCACCCGACCCCCTATAGCCGCAGCTGCCCCTCACGCCCGTCTACTCAAGTCGCTCGGTGACCCTGTGGACCGTGCTCGTTATCGGGGCGCTGCATCATGCGGGACCGGCCGCAACGCTTCAAGGAGATATCGGTCCCAAGTCGACGGTATCTCCACCAAGATGCTCACCCAGACGCTACGGGGGCTTGAACGCGATGGACTTCTTGAGCGCCATCAGTATCCAGAGATCCCGCCGCGAGTGACCTACGAGCTCACTGACTCAGGGAAGGGGCTGGCGGAGGCGCTCGCTCAGGTTGAGGCCTGGGCTACCGACCACCTCGGCGCTGTCACTGAGGCACGGGCTCGTTATGACGCCACCCACTGAGTGCCCATTGCGCTCACTGAGCGCGTCTCAGAGGTGCCGCCAGGTCTCCACTCGCCAGCGCGCGTCCCCGGACACGGGCGCCACTGACCCTCCGGGTCGGACAGGGCGGGGTCGATGGCCCACTCCTGTGTGCTGATCCCGGGCGCTCGCACCAGCGCGGAGTCGGGCAGGCCTCGCTCGCGAGCCCGCTCGGTGGCATCCAGGTCCAGGACGCTGACAACGAGCACGTCGGGCAGGCCTTCGGCCAGCGCCTGCTCGTAGACGCTGCCACCACCGATGACCCACAGGCGGGGGAGCCCAGCAGCACTCCCCTCGCGAGGGTCGCGCCCCAGCTCCGTGGCCAGACCCCGCGCTGCCACCGAGAGCCCCTCGCGCAGTGAGCCGGCGCGGATCGCGCCCTCGGCCTGCCAGGACCGGTCACGGGTGAGGACCACGTTGCGCCGACCTGGCAGGGCGCCGGCCAGTGACTCCCAGGTGGTGCGTCCCATGACCAGCCCGCAGCCCATGGTCGTGGCCTTGAAGTGGGCGAAGTCCGCGGGCACGCGCCACAGCATGCCGCCGTCGGCCCCCAGGAGGCCGGTCACGTCCTGGGCCCAGATCATCCCCAGGCCGCTCATACCGCGACCGGGGCCTTGATCGTGGGGTGGTGCTCGTAGCCCTGGGAGGCGTCGATGTCATCCATGTCGTAGGTGTCGATGGACGCGGCGCGTTCCAGGCGCAGCGTCGGGAAGGGGTATGCGCTCGGCACCCGGGAGAGCTGGGTGCGAACCTGCTCGACGTGGTTGTCGTAGATGTGACAGTCCCCGCCGGTCCCAGATGAGCTCACCGGGCTCCAGGTCCGCCTGCTGGGCGAGCATGTGGGTGAGCAGCGCGTAGGAGGCAATGTTGAAGGGTACGCCTAGGAACAGGTCGGCGCTGCGCTGGTAGATCTGCAGGCTCAGACGACCATCGGCCACGTAGCACTGGAAGAAGGCGTGACAGGGCGCCAGGGCCATCGAGCCCAGGTCGGAGACGTTCCAGGCCGAGACCAGCATGCGCCGCGAGTCCGGGTCTGTGCGCAGCGTGTTGATGAGCCCGGTGACCTGGTCGATGGCGCCCCCGTCCCGGGTGGGCCAAGAGCGCCACTGGGAGCCGTAGACCGGTCCCAGCTCCCCGGAGCCATCGGCCCACTCGTCCCAGATCGTGATGCCCCGTTCCTGGAGCCAGCGCACGTTCGTGTCCCCGCGCAGGAACCACAGCAGCTCGCCCTTGACGGCCTTCATGGCTACGAACTTGGTGGTGATGCGCGGAAAGCCTTGTCCCAGGTCGTAGCGCAGCTGGCGGGCGAAGAGAGAACGCGTCCCGGTGCCGGTGCGGTCCGACTTCGGGGCACCGTTGGTCAGGACGTCCGCCAGAAGGTTCTCGTAGGCGGCGTCGACACCTGGTGGGGGACGAGCCCCATCTGCTCCAGGGCCGGGTACCGGGTGGCCGACGGCGGCTGTTCGGTCGCACTGCCGACGCTGCTCATGCGTCGATCACCCTCGACACGGGAGTCGTCGACATAGCTGCCCAGAACGAGCTGGGGGTCCCAGTGCGGCCTGCGCCCCCTCAATGACCTGGTTGGCCAGTGCCCGACCCCCGGACCAGCCGATGGCGGCCCCGATCCCGAAGGGGATGAGGCGTCCCAGTGCCAGCGCCCCGCCTTTAGCGGCCGAGCGCTTGGCCACCCGCTTGATGAGATGGGCATTGATCGACTTCACCGATGGCAGCGGCATCTGCATGAGCATCTGTGCCGCCCAGAACATCGTGGACAGGCCCAGCTGGCCCTGAACCACCTCCGAGCCCTCCTTGCCCAGGAGCGCGGAGAGAACCAGGGCCCGACGGCGCTCGGCGTCGACGACGTGCACCCCCTGGATCTCCGCGACCGTCAGAACGTATGTGACGGCCGAGGCGATGAAGGCGGCGCTCTGGCCGACCGTCAGAGCGGCCGCTGCGCCGGTGCTGATCGCCGGCAGGGCGGCGGAGGCTCCGACCGCACCCGATGACAGCCCCGCGTCCCGCCGGAAGCGGGAGGCGGCCATCTCGACGAGCTCAGCGGAGTCCGCCCCGGGACGGTCCCGGCGCATCCGCGCCACCCGCTCCTCGATGCGGGCCGCCGGGATGGCAATGGCCTTGTCCAGGGCTCGTTCCAGCGAGGTGGCGGAGCGTTGGGTGCCGGAGGTGTTCACGGTTGTCTCCTCGTGTGAGTGGGACAGGCGGCAGTGGGAGGGCGATGGAGAGGTGGAGAATCAGAGGCGCCCCGGGAGCCGGGGCGCCAGGGCCTCAGTCCTCGTTGGGGTCGACGATCGTCGTCGTGTAGGGGGCACCGTGCTCAATGGTGTGCCCCACGGTGCAGTGACGATCGACGGCGCTCGCAACCCGCTGGTTGAGCAGCTCACGCTGGCCGGCGTCGAGCGAGGACAGGTCGGTGACGATCTCGACCTGGAAGGACTCGTAGCGCTCCTCGGCGTCGTTCTTGACTGTCGAGCAGCCCACAGTGGCCTCGAAGTCCTCACCCAGGGCCTTGGCAAGGCGGTGGTCCGCCGAGAGGGTGTTGCAGGTCGCCAGTGCGATCTTCATCAGCTCACCGGGGGAGAACTCTCCCGGGCCCATGCCGATGCGTACCTCGGCACCGGCGGAGTTGCGGCCGATGTACTGACGTGTGCCTGTGCGCTCGGCCCAGACGGCGCTGGGGGTGGAGGCGGGGGTGCTTGATGTGCTCATGGCCTGATCGTGCCACGAATCGGGGTCGGAGCCACTGCTGGCACCGGTGGACATGCCCGTGCTGCGCGTCTGGCGGAAAGAGGCGCAGCACGGGAATAACGGCGCCTGGAGGCCAGGCTCACAGGGGACGAGCGGATATGCGACGACGGAGGTGCTCAGTGCTCGGAGAGCCAGGCGGTGGCGCGGCGCCCTCGTCCGCCACGACCCGCCCCACCATGCTCATTGCCTTCCTCAATGGTCTTGCCCACCAGGGCACAGTGACCTTGAGGTCGACGTCGACGGTGACGGTGGTGGCTCTCGGCGCTGTCCGTGGCCGGAGCCATGGTGGAGGTGGCGCTGACCTTGACCGGGGCGTTCTTGATCGTCACGTCGTAGCCGCCGGAGCGTGAGCCGTCGTCCTTCGGCTCGCCCCAGGACTCAGCCACCGTGAAGGACACGGCGGAGCGCACCAGTCGTGAGGCGACAGAGGGCAGCTGAGAGGGCTGGATGGTCCCGGAGATGGTGGAGACGAATCCCTGACCGCGCTGGGCGACGTCGACCGAGGCGTCATTGAGCCCGGCTCGCCCGACCCGCTCCTCCTGGTAGGCGGGGTCGGCGAGCATCTGCGCGGTGCGCGCCGGACTTGCGGGATAGGTGATGGTGATGGTCTTCCTCATGGCTTGATCCTGCCATGTCCACCGGAACGGGGCACGTTCTGGTCACGGTGGGGACCGGGAGCCGCAGTGCGGCTCATACGGCTGACCGCGGCGGTGATCAGGGTTTGAACATGTGTCCTGCTTGGCAATTAGCCGGCTCAACGAGCCGGGTTCGCTCACTGCCGATAACCTTGAGAGGTGCCTAATCTTCTGCCCAGCGCCCTCAGAGACGCAGTCGACCTCGCTGAGGCCGACCTCGACTGGATCCACCAGCTGGTGGCCGACTGGCAGCTGATCGCGGACCCTGTCCACCTCCGACCTGGTCCTGTGGGTGCGCACCGCGCGGGCGCTTCATCGCCGCCGGGCACACCCGCCCCTCAGGCGGAACCACTGTCCACCTCGAGGACGTCATCGGGCGACGCATGCCCGCCTCACGTGAGGCCATGGCCCTGGAGTCGCTGAGCACCGCCCAGATCCAGGACGCCGCCGAGCCGTACTGGACCGGCACCGCCGCGGTCCAGGAGGAGTACATCCCGGTTGTCCACGCCGGCACACCGATCGCGGTCGTCACCCGGGAGACCTCGGTGGGCGTCATCCGAGGAGGACGTATCGTCGAGCGGGAGATGGAGGAGATCGCCGACGTCCTGTGCCAGATGACCGCAGTGGGAGACTTCCCCATTCAGGGTGCCGGCACCACGATCCGCCATGGAACTCCTCGTGTGTCCGACGGCGTTCTGCGTCTGGACGAGGAGGGACGGATCGTCTACGTCAGCCCCAACGGGCGTTCCTGCTTCCACCGCCTGGGCATCGAGGGCGAGATGGAGGGCATCCAGCTCGCCGAGGCCGTCACCTCGATCATTCCGGCTCGCACCCCCGTCGATGAGACCCTGGCCGTGGTCCTCATGGGGCGGCAGGCCTGGCTCACCGAGGTCGAGGTCGGAGGCGTGTTCCTCTCGCTGCGCTCCATCCCCCTGGCACTGAACGGGCGCCGCCCGGGCGGCTCTCCTGGTCCGTGACGTCACCGAGGTGCGCCGGCGCGAGCAGGTCCTGCTCAACAAGGACGCCACCATCCGCGAGGTTCACCACCGGGTCAAGAACAACCTGCAGACCGTCTCGGCGCTGCTGCGGATGCAGGCACGTCGCGCCTCGAACGAGGAGACCCGCCAGGCCCTGTCCGAGGCCGAGCGGCGCGTGACTACCATCGCCACCGTTCACGACGCCTTGAGCCATAACGTCAATGAGCGGGTGGACTTCGACGACGTCTTCTCCTCCGTCCTGCGCATGGCGGCGGTCGTGGCCTCACCGACCGGGCAGGTCAGCACCGTTCTGGAGGGCTCGTTCGGCGTTGTCGACGCGGACACTGCCCAGGCTCTGGCCACCGTGCTGGCCGAGCTGGTCACCAACGCCGTCGAGCACGGGCTCGACGGGCGTGACGGCCGAGTGACGGTCAAGGCATGCCGTGACGAGGATCGGCTCGAGGTTCACGTCATGGACGATGGTGCCGGCCTGTCTCCGGATACTCTCATGACCGGCCTGGGAACACGGATCGTCACCACACTTGTGCGCGGAGAACTGCGCGGGAGCATCGACTGGCAGCCTCTGAGCGGAGGAGGTACTGACGTCGTCATCCACGCTCGTCTTAACCAGAGGGCTGCCAGGAGTGACGCCTGACCGTTCGATATCTGGCTATCGAATACATCGACATCAATAAAACGGCGTTCGCACGTTTACTCGTGCGAACGCCGTGGCGTGAAGAACTCGATCGGCTTTCAGGACGACCGGCGGGCGCGAGCTGCGCGACGCTTGAGAGAACGACGCTCGTCCTCGCTCATGCCGCCCCAGACTCCAGCATCCTGACCGTTCTCCAGAGCCCACTTCAGGCAGGTGTCCACTACCTCGCAGCGGCCGCACACCTCTTTGGCCTTGGCGATCTGGGCGATAGCGGGACCGGTGTTTCCTACGGGGAAGAAGAGCTCAGGGTCGACGGTGAGACATGCGGCTTGGCTGCGCCAGTCCATAAGGGCCCCCTTCAAGGTCATCAGTCACGCAGCTATCGCAGGCTCGGCTTGTCAGAGCTCGGCGGCCACGTCCGAGAACAACTTTCACACGCAGGGGGGCGGTGGGCAAGACTTCGATCGTGAGACCTGTGCCGATGCCCTGTCGTGATCCTCACAAGGACTGGCATGTTGAGATAACGCCACTTTCCTTCATTGAGAATGCCTGTTAAACAGGATGTTCAATAGGGAGGCCGTTGTTTTCAGGGCGGGGCAACACGATCTGAATCGGCAGACACGTTCCGCGATAGACGAGTGCCCCACGTCCGGGAAGCGTCATCGCCCTCGGGTCGGTGACGGTTCTCAGGGACATTCCTGCGGCCTGATCGGCATGCCGCAGACCGGGCCACAGCACGACGAGCGCCTCGCGCTCACGCAACGTCGAGATCGCACCTCGGAAGGTGGCGGCGACCTTCTCCGTTGAGGCTGACGCCAGGACCACCTCCGAGTGTGCCAGGGCGGTCTCCACGTGACTGGTGGTGGCGGCGTCCGCCAGATCCAGGTCATCGACGACGAGGACGTCTGGGGTGAGTACCTGGGCCAGCGCCCGCAGCGCCGTGGAACGCCCCGAGCCGGGTGGCCCGGCGACCAGGACGCTGGTGTGCTCCGGAAGCGCGACGGGAGCCGCCGCATCCCCTCCCACCGCCCAGGTGCCGCTGGGCACCTGCTCCCAGGTGATCCGTGCCGGCAGTGGCTCGAGCTTCAAGGTGGAGCCGCGGGCGCTGTCGGGGCGGGACGCAGTGGTGCCCTTGCGCAGGATGATCTGGCAGGCAGTCGTGTCCGCCCCGTCCAGGATGACTCCTCGCCCCGCAAGGCCACCGGTCACCACTCCGCGGGGAAGCCCTGCGAGAGCGGCCTGGGTGCTGGTGGCCGCGCCCAGGACCAGCCTCAGTCCCACGGAGGTGGCCCAGCGGGAGGTGGAGGCAGCCAGCGGAGCGGTCAGCAGCAGGGGCATGCTCGTGGCCGTTGCGGTACGGATGACGGCCTCCAGCAGGGCGTTGCCCTGGCCGGGGCCCAGGATCTCATCAATGGCGGTGACGAGTGCCTCGACGTTGTCGAGGCACAGCAGATCGCCGCCCAGACGTCCACCGGCTGCAAGTCCCCACAGCCGGGCCAGGCGTCGCGGGTCCTCCACACCGACCACGGTTCCCACCCCGGGGTGTGTGAGGAGTCCGCCTGGGTCTGCAGTGGTGCCCCCGGTCTCAACGGAGCCGGTGAGTGCCGGGGTGGCGAGCCCGCACAGGTGCACTCCTCGACCTGCGCGCAGGACCGCAGTCGCAGCCGAGACCACGAGCGTGGAGCGGCCTGCACCAGGCGCCCCGAGCACCAGGAGAGGACGCGTGAGAGGCCAGTGCCACAGCCCCAGGCTCTGGCGGCGAGGAAGGTCTGTGAGAGCCAGAAGCACTCGGTCACCCGCCGCCCGTTCCCGGTCAGGTTCTCCGGGGTCCTTGAGGGTCCCCCGTGGGTCCCCGGGGCCTTCCCAGCTCGAGCGCCCTGGCCTCATCGACAACGGCGGGCAGCGCGGGTGCCCAGGGACGCCATGGACGGACATGGCCGTCGGCAGCACCCGAGACCAGGTCGACGATCTCCTGCACGTCGTGGGCCGAGCCGCACCAGGGGGCCTGAAGCACCTGGTCACCGACCACGTTGCCGCGGTCCTGTGGGCCGGCCCCGGATGCGTTGCCGGATCCGTCGGTACCGCCGATGAGGACTCGCCCGGGATGGCGGCTGAGCCTGGCGGCGCCATCGTGTCCCAAGACGTCCCTGGAGTCGGCGGCGTCGAGAACCCGTAGACACACCCGCAAGGAGGTGTTGGCCCGGATCGCGGGGGAGACGGTGCCCTGAGGGCGCTGCGTGGCCAGAATGAGGTGGATCCCCAGACTGCGTCCCTGAGCGGCGATGCGCACCAACGACTCCAGGACCTCGGCGTGCTCGCCGACCAGGGTGGCGAACTCGTCGACCGCCACGACCAGGTGGGGGACATCGGCTTGCGGTGGCAGGGAGGAGATGTCCTTGGCGCCGTGCTCGGCCAGGATCCTCTCGCGTCGGCGCACCTCGGTCTCCAAGGAGGACAGCGCCCGCTCGGTACCTGCCGGGTCCAGGTCGGTGAGGACCCCGGCCGTGTGGGGCAGTCCGGCGAGCGGGCCGAAGGCGGCCCCTCCCTTGTAGTCGACGAGGACCATGGTCAGGCGGTCCGGTGGGTGGGTCAGCGCCAGCTGCATCAGCCAGGAGATGAGCAGCTCGGACTTTCCTGATCCTGTTGTTCCGGCCAGCAGCGCGTGCGGGCCGTCCACCACCAGATCGGCCCGTACCGGCCCCTGAGACCCGACTCCCAGCACTGCGGACAGGGACGGTGCCCCTCCTCTCGTTGAGCGCGTCTGCTTCTCCCACCGTGCCCGCAGCTCGTGGGGCGTCGAGGTCGTCCATGACCTCGCTGAGGACAACCAGGTCGGGAACGTCGTCGAGAGGCGATGATGACGTGGCTGGTGTCGTGATTCTGGAACGGCACAGGTGACGGACCGTGTCCCACCAGGCGGGCGAGCATGTCGGCGCCCCGACCGGGGCCGGGTGCGTGCTCAGCGCCTGCGGCGGAACCCGGTCTCCCGGGCAGGTCAGCAGCTGAGCGACGTGCGGATGCGCCTGCGGCCCCCAGGTGAGACGAGCTCCACGCAGACCGGTCACCCTCTCGCTGCCCCGGTCTTCCGCTCCGTCTGTCGTCGGCATGCACGCCAGGTCCTCCAGCTCGCTCAACCGGACCTCGTCACGGGCCAGGAGCTGGGCGCACCACCATCTCAGAGCGCTCTCGGCGTCCTCGCCCACCAGGGCCAGGCTCTCTCCGTCGGCGAGGGAGAGGACGCACCGTCGTCGGCGCTCGCCAGTCCAGGCGGCCAGCGTCTCACGGGAGCCCGACGTCGCCGCAGAGCCGTCTGCCTCGGGGAGCGCAGCGGACTGGACGGTGCTGGAGCGAGCCGCCAGGGCCAGCAGCATCGTGGCCGGATCAGGGCGGCCCCCTCGCCACCCCGGCTGGCGTCCGCCGTGACGCCGGCGACCGCGCCAATGAGTCCCCTCGGCGTGCCCGATACGGCCCGCTCGGCGCTGTTGCAGGAAGGGGACCAGGCGCATAATCGTCATGGCGAGCATCGGCGCGACCATGATCATGCCCATCGCCCCTCGGTTCCCGGTCATGACCGCGATCGCCGCCGAGCCGGCCATGACCAGTGCGCAGACCAGTGCGGCCACCATCGACCAGGCCATCGACGAAGCCGACGCAGGAGCCGGCACCACGAGGTTGGCGGGGCGCCTGCGCAGCTCAAGCACAGTGTCCCCCAGACGCAGCAGCGTCCCCTCGCCCAGCCTGGTCTCCCCGCGCAGACGCAGCCACAGCCCCAGGCGCCAGTAGCGGTAGGTGCCGTTGGCCGATCCGCAGTCCTGGACCAGGACCCGGGCCAGAGTACAGTCGTAGGCGCAGATGGCGGCGTGAGACCAGTGGATCGCTCAGCACCTCGCCGCGCCCTAGGACACGACCGTCCCTGACGGCCATCACCAGACCGCAGTCGGGACCGTCCAGAACCGCAAGGTGCCATGGGCCGGCCAGCGCGGCAAGAGCCGCGCCCGCAGCTGCTTCACCCGCCGAGCGCGGGCGGAACGAGGAGGACGATACGGAGACGCGCTCCGAGTGGCGCGGACGGATGTCGAGGACGTCAGTGGTGGTACTCACCGCTCCAGAATCGCCGGTTGACTCTGCCACGTCGTCGGCAGGCCGCTCCGGCTGTGGACAGCGTCGCCGTTCCTGGCCGTTTACGATCGCTGTGGTTACCTGTGAAGCCCGGATACCACCGTAATGGCCAGGTTCGCAGAGCCCATGTACTCCCCGGTGCGCCTCGGGACGCCTGAAACCGATGGGACCCCGATTGAGGAAGGATGGCCCCATGACTGACACCGACGCTCCCCGCGGTTCTGCTCCTGGACCGGCCGCCCCTGATTCTCTCAGCCTCTTCTCCGGCAGGTTCCAGTCAGCGGGTGGGCGGAGCTGGGCGCCGTCCCCGCTCGGGCCCGCAAACGCTGGGGCGAGCTGGTGCGTGACATTGAGGCTGCCCGCGACGCCTACTACAACGCGGTCGACGCCGAGAGCCCTCTGTCCGATGCCGACTACGACGTCCTCTACCGGGAGCTGGAGGACCTGGAGTCCGCCCACCCTGGCTCTGGCCCGGGCCGGATCACTGACCCGCAGCGTGGGAGGTCGCGCCGTCACCGACTTCGCCCGGCCCCCCACCATCAGCGCATGTACTCCTTGCAGGACGTCTTCCCTCGATGAGGTCCAGGAGGGGCAGAGCGCATGACGGTCGAGACCGGGGTGGCTGACAACGAGCTCGCCATGACCGCCGAGGTCAAGATTGATGGCCTGGCCGTCGCCCTGACCTACGAGGACGGAATCTCACCTGGCCGCGACCCGCGGTGACGGCACCACGGGCGAGGACGTGACCGGCAACGTGCGCACCATTGCCTCCGTCCCCCTGATCCTGAGCGGTGACGCCCACCCCTCCCTGCTCGAGGTGCGCGGCGAGGTCTACTTCCCACCCAGGAGTTCGAGGCCTTCAACGAGGAGCGCCGTACCCGCAACGTGCAGCGGCAGGCTGACGGCGCCCCTGCTCCCTGCAGGTCTTTGCCAATCCTCGCAATGCCGCAGCAGGCTCACTGCGCCAGAAGAACCCTGGCTGTCACCGCCTCCCGGCTCCCTGGCGATGATCGCCCACGGGGTGGGTGCGATCACCCTGGCCCGGGCGAGAGGCTCCCAACCTGGCAGCACGAGTGGTACGAGCTCCCTGGCCGGTTGGGGACCGCCGGTCTCCCCTGCACACCACTGTGGTGCGAGGACGCTCAGAGCGCGAGGCGTACATCGAGCACTACGCCGCCCACCGCCACGACCTCATCCACGAGATCGACGGCATCGTCTTCAAGCTCGACGACCACTCCCTCCAGCGCCGCCTCGGCCACACCTCCCGGGTGCCTCGCTGGGCCACGGCCTACAAGTACCCGCCCGAGGAGGTCCGCACCCGCCTGCTGGACATCGCCGTCCAGGTCGGGCGCACCGGGCGCGTCACCCCTTCGGCATGATGGAACCGGTCCTCGTTGCCGGTTCGACGGTGGCCCGAGCCACCCTTCACAACGCCACTGAGGTGGCACGCAAGGGTGCGCGTCGGGGACATGGTCATGTGCGCAAGGCCGGTGACGTCATCCCCGAGATCCTGGGACCGGTCGCCGACCTGCGCGACGGCAGCGAGCGGGAATTCGTTATGCCGACGCACTGTCCCTCCTGCGGAACCGAGCTGGCGCCCGCCAAGGACGGCGACGTCGACCTGCGCTGCCCCAACACCCTGCTCCCTGCCCCGCTCAGCTGACCGAGCGGATCGCCCACATCGGCTCGCGGGGCGCTCTGGACATCGAGGGGCTGGGCGACGAGGCCGCCGGGGCCCTCACCCGGCCCGACGCCGGACGCCGAGAGGCTCCTGACCGCGCTCGCGGCGGGGCGGAGCCTGAGACCGAACGCGACGACTCGGCCTGCCTGCCGGTGAGCTCGACGCCCCTGCACGCCTCCCCAGCGGGTGGAGGCCGTCGAGGAGCCCCTGAGACAGGCGGGATCGCTGAGCAGACGCCGGTGCTCACCGGTGAGGCCACCCTGTTCGACCTGACCGAGGACGACCTGCGCGAGGTCTTCGTGTGGCGCCCCGTCTCCCTGCCGGGGTGCCCCCACCGGGACTGGCGCTTGACTCGCTTCTTCTGGACCAAGCAGAGCTACGACGCCGACGGTGAGGTCAAGAAGGCGACAGCACCCGGTAAGAACGCCATTGCATGCTCTCCCAGCCCGCGACGCCCGCACCCGCCCGCTCTGGCGCATCCTGGTGGCGCTGTCCGTGCGCCACGTCGGGCCGACCGCCGCCAGGGCCCTGGCTGCGCGCTTCAGGTCCCTGGAGGCCCCTGTGCCAGGCTGACGTCTCCGAGCTGGCCGAGGTCGACGGCGTGGGGTCCACCATCGCCGAGTCCTGGGTGCGGTGGCGCGAGGTCGACTGGCACCGCGAGATCCTCAGCCGTTGGGAGGCAGCGGGGGTTCGCACCCAGGAGGAGGCCTCGGACCTGCAGGAGGAGCCGGCGCGGACCCTGGAGGGGCTGACCGTCGTCGTCACCGGCTCTCTTGAGGGATTCACTCGTGACAGTGCCAAGGAGGCCATCGTCTCGCGAGGGGGCAAGGCCTCGGGGAGCGTCTCGAAGAAGACGAGCTTCGTCGTCGTCGGAGACAAGGCCGGCTCCAAGGAGACCAAGGCCCGAGAGCTGGGACTGACGATCCTTGACGAGGACGGCTTCGTAGCGTTGCTGAAAGGAGGGCCCCAGGCGGTCTCCTGACGCCTCATCAGCGGGGGTGGGGCACCTCCTGCTCAGGAGGTGCCCCACCCCAGTCGTGGCTCAGCCGATTCCGGCTCAGTAGTGGCTCTGGACTACCGTGTTCGTGTCGACCCAGTTGTAGATCCACTGAGCCTCGGAGACCGGCATGTTGACGCAGCCGTGGGAACCGGAGTACCCGAAGCTGGAGCGCCACCCCGCACCGTGGAAGGCGTAGCCGCTGTAGAAGTAGCTCACCCAGGGGACGTCCTCGGCGACATAGGGCGATCCGTCGGCGTTCTCCCCGCGCATGGTCTGGGACTCGTACTGCAGGTAGACCTTGTAGGTGCCGGTCACCGTCGGGGTCTCGGCGGCACCGTCCACAATGGAGACCGGACCGTGCACGACGGTTGCGCCCTCGTAGGCGGTCACCGTCTTGTTCGACAGGTTGAGGTCGACCCACTTCTCACCCGGAGCGGCCTGGTAGGGCAGGTTCTCCGCACCCGCGGCGATGGTGCGCTCCTTCCACTCGGCCTTGACCGCCGTCGTCTCGAAGGTGCCGGTGTAGGCCTTGTCGCTGCCGAAGGACTCGGTGATCGACTTAGCGACGGTGTCGGCATTATTGACCGTCTTGCCGTCCTTGGCCTCCGTCGGGGTGGAGACCACCTTCCCACTGGCGTTGACGTTGCGCTGACCCGTGACGGGCTCGACCTTGGCCTCCTCGGCCTGTGCCTGGACCCACTGCGAGACCTTCGCGGAGTCCACGGCAATGGTGGGTGCGGATTCGGCCGAGTTGGTGACCTTGATCCACGAGGCCTTGTCGGTGTTCTCCGCCGTGTAGGAGTCCCTCATCCAGGGTGATGGTGACGTCCTGGGAGACCCAGTTGTTGGGTCTTGTCGGCAACCTTCTGGGCCTCGTCGTCGGAGACCTTCGTGCGGCATCCGTCATTGTCAGGAGACGGACGACGAGCCCAGGGATGTGGCGGCCTTCGCGCGGCCTGCTCCAGGGCGTTCACGTCCAGCGAGGCGCCATTGAAGCGCTCGTGGTTGAGAACGTCGTGCCGTCCTCACTGAGCACCACGGTGGCGTTACGCGCCCTGGCGCGGTCCTCGGGGATGAGGGAGGTGGCATAGCTGCTCACGGTGGTGGTGTGGTGGTGGTGACCACCGGGACCTCTCCCTTGGAGACCAGGGCCTGGAGCTTCTCGCCGAGCGAGTCTCCCCGCGCCATGACGGCGTCGGCGGTGGCCTGGGCGTCCACGGTGGTTCCCAGGTCGGCCAGGGAAGCGCTGGCGGTGACATCACCGGAGATGTCGACCCTGGCGCTCTTGGCGCGGTTCTCGATGGCGGCGACCACCTGCTCGCGGCTCTTGCCGGAGACGTCGGTTCCGGCCACTGTCGTCCCAGGAACGGCTCGTCCGTCGTAGTGCGCGGCGTAGGCATAGCCTCCCGCGCCGACGACGCCCAGCAGGAGGAGCGCAGCGGCTGCGACACCCAGCGGCCAGCGACGACGGCGTCGGGGCTCGTCCAGGTAGGACTCCTCGTCCGAGTGCGGAGGTACTGCGAAGGCGGATACTGCCGGGGCCGCTGGACCGCAAAGGCGGCCGAGTCGGAATCGGCGTCGTCCGTGGTGGCAGAGCCTTCGGTCCCGGTGCTGCCTCGGGGCCGGCTGGTACTGCAGCTCGTTGTCCGTTCCCGGAGCGGCGACCGCGGACGGGGCCACCACCTCGATCTCCTCGGTGCTGCCCATGTCCTCGTTCATATCGTCCGAGTCGGTGCTGGTGGAGCGCTCATGCGGTGCCGTGTTGTTCGCAGCCGCATGGAAGACAGATTGGCGGCGCACACCTGCGGGCTCTTCGTAGGGTGTGCTGAGCACCGGGTTCTGCTCGATGAGGGCTTCTCCCTGTGCTGGGCACCAGTGGGGGAAGTGTTGCTGCTCATGCGTCCTCGTCCTCGACCGGTTGCCCCTGGCCGTGGCGGGGCGCGGTCGAAATCCAGTTGTCCGTCCGACCTCCGGAAGGCCCAACGTCCTGAAGGTCTGGTCCGCGGTTGCTCCCTGGTCCTACCCGCCCAGTGCGCCAGCACTGGCCCCTGGTAGGCCGTCAGCAACCCGGTGCTCACCATGACATCGGTGAAACGAGGGGATGTCAATCATCTTCGAGGATGACGCGCTGTGAGATCGCACGAATCCGGTCTCAGTTTCGTTTCCGCTGGAATTCCGGGGCTCGAAGGCCATCCTTCACCTTCCGCCCCCGGATCGTCCATGGGGACCCTGTCCCCGTTGTCGGTCCTGTGTCGCCGTGATGCGACGGCAGTTCGGCCGGGCCCGGCTAGACTCCACACCATGTCTGCTATCTCCACTGATGAGGTCGCACGGGTTGCGGCACTGGCTCGGGTTGCGCTGAGCGACGAGGAGGTGACGCGACTGGCCGGAGAGCTGGATGCGGTCGCCTCCTCCTTCGCCCGGGTTACCAGCGTGGTCTCGCCCGACCTTCCGGCCACGTCCCACCCCGTGCCCCTGACCAACGTACTGCGCGAGGACGTCCCGGCTCCCTACGCTCGACGTCGATGAGCTTCTGGCCGGAGCGCCGGGCCTCTGAGGACCCATGTTCCTCGTGCCACAGATCCTGGGGAGGACTCCGCATCATGAGCAGCACTCACGCTACCGGACTGGCTGGCCTCATCAGGAGCAGTGCCGCCGATCAGGCGGCGGCGCTGGCTGCCCGGGAGGTCTCCTCCGCGAGCTCACCCAGGCCCACCTGACCGTATCGCCGCCGTCGACGACGCCGTGGGGGCCTTCCTCGATGTCGACGCCGAGCGCGCCCTGAGCCAGGCCGACGCCGCCGACGCCGCCCCGCAAGGAGGGCCGGACGACCAACGAGCTGACCGGCGTGCCGGTGGCCGTCAAGGACCCTCATCGTCACCCGTGGTCAGGTCACCACCGCCGCCTCTCGGATCCTGAGGGCTGGGTGCCGCCCCACGACGCCACCCTCGTGCGCAACCTGCGCGCCGCCCACGCCCCGATCCTGGGCAAGACCAATCTCGACGAGTTCGCCATGGGCGGCTCCACCGAGCACCCGCCTTCGGGCGCACCGCCAACCCCTGGGACCCGGGCGTATCCCTCGAGGCTCTCGGCGGCTCCGCGGCCGCCGTCGGTGCTTATGAGGCCCCGGTGGCCGTCGGCACCGACACCGGGGGCTCGATCCGCCAGCCCGCGGTCGTGACCGGACGGTCGGCGTCAGCCGACCCACGGCACGGTCTCGCGCTTCGGCGTCATCGCCATGGCCTCCTCCTCGACACGCCCGGCCCCATGGCCCGCTACGGTGCTGGACGCAGCACTGCTCCACGACGTCATCGCCTCTCACGACCCGCTGGACTCGACTCGCTGTCGGACGCGCCGCGAGGCATGGCGGCAGTCGTGCGCGCCGCTCAGGAGGGGCGGGACCCTGACCGGTCTGCGGGTCGGCGTCATCTCCGAGCTCGACGGCGGCGAGGGCTACCACGACGGCGTCGTGGCCTCCTTCCATGCCGCCTGAAGCTGCTCGAGGCAGCGGGCGCGCAGGTGGAGACCGTGCCCCTGCCGCACCTGGAGTACGCGCTGACGCCCACCACCTCATCATGCCGGCCGAGGCCTCCTCCAACCCTGGCCCGGTACGACGGGATGCGCTACGGATTGCGGGTCGAGCCGACGTCGGGCCCAGTCACCGCCGAGACCGTCATGGCGGCCACCCGTGGGGCGGGCTTCGGTGACGAGGTCAAGCGCCGCATCATCCTGGGCACGCATGTGCTGTCGGCCGGCTACTACGACGCCTACTACGGCTCGGCCCAGAAGGTGCGCACCCTGGTGCAGCGCGACTTCGATGCCGCCTGGGACAAGGCGGACGTCCTCGTCCGCCCACGGCCCCGGTCACGGCCTACCGCTTCGGGGAGAAGGACGACCCGTTGGCGATGTACAAGCTGGACGTGACCACGATTCCGGCCAACCTTGCCGGGGTTCCCGGCATGAGCCTGCCCTCGGGCCTGAGTGACGACGGGCTGCCGGTGGGCTTCCAGATCCTGGCGCCGCAGCGAGCCGACGACCGGCTTTACCGTGCCGGAGCCGTGCTGGAGGCAGCGCTGGAGGAGACATGGGGAGCGCCGCTGCTGTCTCGCGCGCCCGAGCTGGAGGAGACACGATGAGTGACACGCTGATGGACTCTCGACGAGGCCGTTCGCCGCTACGACCCGGTCCTGGGACTGGAGGTGCACGTCGAGCTGGGGACCGCGACCAAGATGTTCGACGCCGCCCCCAACGTCTTCGGCGCCCAGCCCAATACGATGGTGACCCCCACGTCGGTGGGACTGCCCGGGGCGCTGCCGGTAGTCAACGCCCGCGGGTGGAGTACGCCATCCGCATCGGACTGGCCCTGGGATGCGAGATCGCCGAGTCCTGCCGCTTCGCCCGGAAGAACTACTTCTACCCGACCTGTCCAAGGACTTCCAGACTCACAGTCCGATGAGCCCATCGCCTTCGACGGGGCGCTGGAGATCGAGCTGGAGGACGGATCCTTCTTCACCATCCCGATCGAGCGGGCCCACATGGAGGAGGACGCCGGCAAGAACACCCACATCGGGGGTGCCGACGGCCGTATCGAGGGCGCCAGCCACTCCCTGGTGGACTACAACCGCGCCGGCGTGCCGCTGGTGGAGATCGTCACCCGCCCCATCGAGGGTGCGGGTGCCAAGGCCCCTCAGGTCGCGGCCGCCTACGTGCGCAGCGCTGCGCGACATCTTCCGGGCGCTGGGGGTCTCCGAGGCGCGCATGGAGCGCGGCAATGTGCGCGCCGATGTCAACGTCTCCCCTGCGCGAGTCGCCGGACGCGCCGCTGGGTACCCGCACCGAGACCAAGAACGTCAACACCTTCCGCGGAATCGAGCAGGTCGTCCGCCACGAGATCCAGCGACAGGCGGCCATCCTGGCCGCCGGGGAGAAGTGCTTTCAGGAGACCCGCCACGGTCAGGCCGACGGCACCACCTGCGCCGGTCGCGTCAAGTCCGACGCCGATGACTACCGTTACTTCCCCGAGCCGGACCTCGTGCCGGTGGCGCCCAGCCGGGAGGGGTCGAGCAGATCCGCGAGGGCTCGCTGGAGATGCTGGCGGCTAGCGCCGTCGGCTCAAGGTCGAGTGGAGCCTGAGCGATACCGAGATGCGCGATGTCGTCAACGCCGGGGCTCTGGAGCTCATTGAGGCCACGGCCGCCGCGGGAACCACCGGCCAGGCCGCCCGAAAGTGGTGGATGGGGGAGCCTCCCGCACCGCCAAGGAGCAGGAGATCGGTTTGGAGGACCTGCCGGTCGCACCCGAGCAGATCGCCGATCTGCAGGCACTGGTCGACTCCCGGGCGTCTCACTGACAAGTTGGCTCGCCAGGTCCTTGAGGGGGTTCTGGCCGGGGAGGGTGATCCCTGAGGCCGTGGCTGCTGCTCGAGGCCTGGAGGTCGTCTCCGATGACCCGCCCCGCTGGCGGCCGTGGATGAGGCTCTGGCGGCGAATCCGGACGTTGCCGACAAGATCCGTGGTGGCAGGTGCAAGCGGCCGGTGCCATCGTCGGTGCCGTCATGAAGGCGACTCGCGGCCAGGCGGACGCCAAGCGCGTGCGTGAGCTGGTCATGGAGCGCGTCCAGAGCTGAGACCGGCTTGACGATTGAGCTGACTCATCTGAGCCGACCGTCCGCCACACCGGTCCCCTCGCGCTGAGGGGAGGTTGATTCGCCCGGCTCTGTTCCCTCGGCTGCCGCCGAGGGGAACGGGCCGGCTTTCGTCGTCGGGAGCCCGGAGGAGACGGGCGGTTGACGCCCTTCGTGTGAGACCCCTCCCAGCAAGCGGGTGGAATGCCTGCGAGCGAGCATTGGCGTCTCACTATCCGGTCGACTTAGGACCGTCATTCGGCTAGGAGGCGGTCGATGGGGATAGGCTCAGAGCACTTCATCTCAAGCCCTCGCCTGTCCCACAAGGAGTGCCCATGGTTCAGCCCAGTCCCAGTTACACCGTCGTCTGTACCGAGGTGCCGGCTTCCAGAAGGCGGTAGCCCGTCTGGTCGACACCGCCACTGCGACTGGCGCCATCGTCACAGGCGTCGACGTGGCCGACGCCGATGGTGACAAGCTCACCGTCAACCTCACTGCCGACACTCGCGACCCAAGCACCGCAACGAGCTCGTCGCCAAGCTCGAGGAGATCGACGGCGTCGTCGTTCGCAATGTCGGCGACTCGACCTTCCTGACCCACGTCGGCGGCAAGATCGAGGTGGCCGGCAAGCACCCGATCCACAACCGTCGTGACCTGGCCCGTGTCTACACTCCCGGAGTGGCCCGTGTCTGCAAGGCCATCTACGACCACCCCGAGCGCGCCCGGATGCTCACCATCAAGAAGAACACCGTCGCCGTCGTCACCGACGGAACCGCGGTCCTGGGGATGGGGGACATCGGCCCGTCCGCCGCCATGCCCGTCATGGAGGGCAAGGCCGTCCTGTTCAAGCAGTTCGGCAACGTCGATGCCTGGCCTGTTGCCCTGGATACCAAGGATCCAGAGGAGATCATCGCCATCGTCAAGGCCATCGCCCCTGCCTACGGGGGCATCAACCTGGAGGACATCGCCGCGCCCAAGTGCTTTCGACATTGAGGCTCGCCTGCGCGAGGAGCTCGACATCCCCTGTCTTCCACGACGACCAGCACGGTACCGCCATCGTGACCCTGGCCGCCCTCATCAACGCCTTGAAGATCGTGGGCAAGAGGATCGAGGACGTGCGCATCGTCCCGTCCGGCGTCGGTGCTGCTGGCAACGCCATCGCCAGCCTGCTCATGGCCCACGGCGCCACCGATATCGTGGGCTACGGGCGTCCCGGGGCCCCTGTCCGCAGCGGACACCGAGGGCATGAACGAGCACCGCAAGTGGCTCGCGGAGAACACCAATCCGCGTCAGGTGACCGGATCCTCAGGGCGAGGGCCTCAGGGCGCCGACGTCTTCATCGGTGTCTCATCGGGCAACCTGCTCGAGCCTCGAGGACCCGGCCGTCATGAACGACGGCGCCATCGTCTTCGCCATGGCCAACCCGATCCCTCGAGGTCGACCCTGATCCGGGCCGCTGACTACGCCGCCGTCGTAGCGACTGGGCGTTCTGACTTCCCCAACCAGATCAACAATGGTTGGCCTTCCCCGGACTCTTTCCGGGGCCTGCTGGATACCGGTATCACCGACATCTCCACCGAGCTGCTGCGGGCCGCCTCCACGGGGATCGCCTCGGTGATCGCCGATGACGAGATCAGCCCCTGTACATCATCCCCGGTGCCTTCGACACCCGGGGTTGCCGATGCCGTGGCTAAGGCGGTGCGCAAGTTCGCTGAAGCGGAATAGGACCGGTACGCTTCGAGTGACGGGAGGGCGTGCAGCACTAGTAGGTGCTGCACGCCCCTTTCCGTACTCGATACTTGGCCCGAGCTCGCTCGTCAGTCTGACGACGTCGGTGACATCAGCGCAGCCAGGAGTCGCCGACCAGGCGTGACCACCATGTGCCCAGCCCCAGGGTGTCGCCGGCCCGCGTCAGCGCGAACAGGATGGTGGACAGAGCCAGAACCCAGTGGAGATCGACCAGGGGATTGGTTGCGGCGTTGTCGGTGCCTCCGGTACCGATGGGCCACAGGGCCAGATACATCGAGACCATGAGTGCTGAGGCCGCGATGGCACTCACCTTGAGTCCGATACCCAGTGTCAGGGCAACGCCGACCCCAAGCATTCCGGCCATGAACAGCCAGTCACCGACAGGGTTGGCGACCAGCTCGAAAAACGCTCCCCGAAGGGGCTGCTGGCCGCCACGCCCTTGATGAAGCCCTGGGCGGGCTGGCCCCCGTTGATCCAGGCCATCTGGCGAGGTGTGGAGAATCCGAGGCCGAAGGCCTTGTCCAAGAAGGCCCACAGGAAGAAGAAGCCGACGACGATCCGCATGGTGGCCAGCACGATACGAGCCGCTGGGCTTGTCACGATGTCGGATCTGAAACGAAGGCGCATAGCGCCACGGGTGGAGGCAGGCACGGAGGTGCCCTTAGTGATCGCTGAGTCCGATTCCGACACCAGAAAGTTGAAAACGTAAAACCGACCTGTCGATCGTAGCGCGCAGGTTGCTCGGCGGGTACCGATGAACGGCGGGGTGTCGGGTGGTGATCCCATGCGATCGGCGAAGATGCTGGAACGGCAGCGAAAGGTTGATGTGTCTCGGATCATGGTGTTCTGGTTTGACGCCCATGGGGCGAACCTGCCTAAGGTACAGCCTCGCTGCCGAACGGCCGGGCTTCGCGTCAGGCCCTTCAGTGGTTGCTTCACTCTGGCGAGAATGCCGAAAGATGTGATCGGGAACAATGTTCGCGAGGTTGACATCGGACGGCGGATCTCCCAGATTGGTGGAGTTGCTCGCCAGGGCAAGGTTAAGTCGCGAGGCTTGACCGATATCTGGCTGGGTGTTGT
>BNJU01001793.1_pt1 | contig 59338 bp, 61 predicted proteins | sample 8539281 | NCBI WGS metagenome assembly BNJU01 (sample SAMD00202456, study PRJDB9452) | human saliva metagenome | isolation source: human saliva | place: Japan
AAAAGTAATCGGTGGCTACGAATACCATTCGTGCTCGCTCCGCCATTACGCATCGTAACAAAGTCAAGATTAAGATATTTCGACTTTATCTTATGGACACAAAACATGCGAACAACCATCTCAAAATCGGCACCAATCTTATAATCGAGCTTGTAAAAACCTATCTTTCTGATAGACTTCTCGGCGTACATACAATGAGGGATGGGCTGGCATAAAGCCGAAACGAACCCAAAAAGGGGAGAAGATTTTAGATGAGTAATAACGCGTAATCTTATCTGGTTCACCGTCATGAATGAAGTGTATGTCGCCATACACAGCCTCTAAAGTATCATCTTCGAATGGTTTTCGCCAACTTAGAGACTATATCGTTCGATGTAAAATAATCATCCGAATTAAGGATTCCAATAACGTCTCCCGTCGCCATTGCTATTCCTTTGTTCATTGCATCATATATACCACGGTCTTTCTCTGATACCCATTTCACGGAATAAGAAGTTGTTTTAGAGGCGTATGTACGAATTATATCTACCGTTGAGTCCGTAGATTCACCATCTACTATAATGTGTTCAATATCGCGATAATCCTGTCGCAAGACAGAATCTAAGGTATCTTGCAATGTTTTTCACTATTAAAAGTTGCTGTGATAATAGATACTTTCATTAAAACAAAGATTAGACTTATTTACAAATCACATCACTAAAAAAACTCTTCACTCAATAGGTTTATTGTGAATAAGAGGAAATCCTCGTGCTTGCAAAAGTACAAAAGAAAAATGAGACAAGAGATAATTCCAAAACATAAAAAGCGTGAACAGGCTATGAAACTCTGCTTAAAAATATTCCAATACACAAATATAATATTATTACAAAAGAACGAGTTTATAGAATAAGAGAATACTAAAAAATATGTCTATTTACATTCTGATAAGCTTGTTTCGCCTTTACCATGAGTGCTGTATGTGGATTCATTTATGATCCCACAAATACTATCTTTTTGCAAGAAAGAAGCAGTTTGTACGATGCACCCAACGCCCGTAAGGTACATAAGAATGCTATCCCCCGCTTAGGGTGGAGTATCGTTTCTACCTAGCATGCTTATCGCTTCCATCGTTGCCTTACTCGTATGGTCTTATACTAGCAAAAGGCAATAAGATTGCTGTAAGTCCATGGAGTATTTTCTTTGGCGTAGGGATTACTATTATTTATCTAACGGGGCTTATCGATGATATCTTTGGCATTCGTGCAAGGATGAAACTACTTATGCAGGTGATTGCTGCCAGTCTATTGCCCATCTCTTACCTCTATATTAATAACCTCTACGGCTTCTTGAACATTGAAGAACTGCCTATGGTAGTTGGCATGTTACTGACAGTTGGCATCCTCGTATTCGTTATGAACGCCATAAACCTTATAGATGGTATTGACGGACTATCAGCTAGTTTGGTTCTTATTGCACTCTGCGGACTCTTCTTTCTCTTCCTCCGTGAGCGTATTGGAATCTATTGTATCTTGATTGCGGGACTGATGGGTGTACTTGTTCCGTTCCTTTATCACAACCTTTTCGGTAGTGCAGAAGACGGGCAAAAGATATTCATGGGCGATTCTGGTAGTCTAACGCTTGGATATATACTCGGCGTTTTGATGGTTAAATTCTGTATGTATAATCCACATGTTATGCCTTATCAAAAGGACTCTATTCTCTTGTCAGTAACTTTGCTACTCGTACCTGTCTTTGATGTTTTCAGGGTTATTATCGTACGATTAATACACCGCGAACCACTCTTCCGACCCGATAAGAACCATATACACCATAAACTCATGCGTGCCGGACTGACGCAGCGTCAAACGTTAATCAGCATCCTCTTGCTTGCAATGACATTCATCCTTATCAACACATTATTATTCAATCATCTCCTTGTAACATGGATTATTGCGATAGACATCATCGGTTATATCGCATTCAATTACATATTGGATATTAGAATAAAACGCAATGGTTTGTCTCCTTTCCAAGCTGAATAAGACTTAAAACTTATCGAAATAGAGTTTCACACTCCCATCACTTAATATCAACTTACCTTTCTTCTTGCTTTCAATCTGTAGTGTTGGTGTTATCGTTTTAATGCCATATAAAGCTAAAGATGTATCATAGGTCGTAAGCGGATGATCGCCATTTTCACGATCAAAGAGGTAAGGTGAGGACAGAGCCAACTGATTGTTGTTAATATTAAAACGATAGAGATAACTGCTGTGCGCACCTGTCTTATCTTCTAATTGCAGTAGTTTCGCTTGAAACGACCAGAAGATTAGTTTATTACTCACATCTGTGTTTGTACTTGTCGCAGGTTCTTCTATCTTAACCAAATGCCACATTCCTCTAAATCTCCTGCGTCGTTATCTGTTTCCAAGCTACATGAAGTGAAGAGGCAAGCCAATACTGGCAATAAAAATACTAATATCTTTGATTTAAACATATCTTTTTCTATATTATTATTATTCAACCATTACGATTTTACTTACCGAATAATCCACGCTTACAGAGCGTTAGCTGTAAGCCATAATTAGGTCCTTCAAGAATACCACCGAAGTCGGCTCCAATACCCAACTTTACTTCCGTACCCTGCAACCACTTAGATTTTTATATCACTACGAAGCCTATATACAGCCTCACCTAACAAACTCACATTATGCTTCTTGTGCGTATAAGGCTTCTCATAAGTGCCCAATCCCTCTTGCCAAGTTGCGAGGAAACGCCACTTTAAACAATCAGAAGGATGACCACCCAAGCCTAAGTGGAATGCTACAAAGCGGTTGTCCTTGAAGAATATAGTACCATCTTCATTATAAATAGGCGACCGATAGAGCGGATTACCCATTCCCTGCCCCCAATGTTGATAGCCCGGGAAGATATAGTGATTATAGAAGTTGTCCCTTCCTCCTATGTGATCAGGCACCGTGATAGTGTGGTCATGATAGATAGGACCACTCTGATACTTACTATAAAGGTATTCAACAACAACGTTATTCAGCCAGTTGTCAGGCTTATACTCATATTCAAAGCCTAACATCCAGTCCTTAAAATCATACAACAAATAGCGTCGTTTCTTCTTTTCTTGCCATTCCGTCCCCTCGCCATAACCATCATAATCAAGCTGGAACATGGACGAATGATCTTCAAAGAACTTATCCGCATAGAAGGAGAAACGACTCCAATCACCCTCATAATTCAATCGCATCACCCAACTACCCAGCTGATCGCCCTCCACGTTTTGGTAAGTTGTCTCTCCATTATCGGCTCCTCCAGGTAGAAAAGCATTCCAGAAATCGCGCACTCCAGTTCCTCCTTTAGAAGGAACAAGGTTACCATGCCCATCTGGAAGATAGGATGTACCACCAAAAAGGGACACCATCTCTAACCCCATCTCTAATGACCACGGACAGAACACTTCCTCATTTCCAATCTTTAAGTAGCCTGCTTTAGAATGATAAAGCACCTTATCAGAATACTTCGACTGCATGTGTGTGAAGTCATGTTGCCAATTCTGATCGGTCATCCTACCGTATGCTATATGTCCTTTCAGGTGCAACCAGCCATTAGCGAAAGGCAATGTCCAATAGTCACCGAGTGCTAATCGCACTTGAGGAACAGGTCGAGCATTGATGCCCAAGGTCTGTGATCCAGTACTAAAATCGGCATTCTTCAGCTCCATCGGTTGTTCTTTTGCACCAATAGTTAGCGTTCCATGCCACCAACGACCTTCTATATAGGCTTGCTGAATGACCGCCTTACTGGTGTAATTAACGGGTGCGACGACATCTACACCATAGCCAATACCAAACTTATTACCAGCATCCACGCTCAAAGGACGTTCCACTGCTCCTCGCACATAACCATTTGTTGCCTCCAAAGAACTTAGTCCGTACTTATTGGCATTCAGCCACAACGGAGTCTTCCCTTTCGATAAGCTCCCTTGTAATTCCACCTTATATTCTAAGCCTTTAAGCAACTGCACACGAGCAGTATCTCTATTGTTTACTTCCCAAGACTGCGCTTTCAATGCACTTGCCAATAGAAAGACAACCAAGGATAAAAGTAGTTTTTTCATATAAAAAAGCTGATTATCAAAATAGACATAGGCTGTGCAAAGAGAAGAAAAACAACACTTCTGCTATCTACACACGCATTATCTCATGCAAAGTTAATAAAAAAAAGAGAACTAACAAACAAATGACTTACCAACTACCAAAGCCTTACACCTTATTATATAAGGGGCACATCAATCCTTACCAACACTCTATACACCTTTAGGGAAAATCCCCCTCAGTGTAGGGGAAATCCTTTTAGTATGCTGAATATTATTCGTTCCTTTGCATCACGAGGACAGGGAAAGGAGTTCTAAACGCTTCCAAACATCCCTAATAATCATCAACAAAGATCGAAGAAAGTATGAAGAAGCTTATATTAACACTCATTGCGACACTCGTTCTCAGTGCTTCTGCAAATGCTATGAGTTACGAGCAAGCTCGCATACAAGCCCTCTTTCTAACAGACAAGATGGCTTATGAACTGAATTTGACCGAAGAACAATACGAAGCAGCATACGAGATTAATCTCGATTATCTGATGAGTGTCAACTCAATGGTTGATCTTTACGGAGCTAACTGGACACATCGTAATATGGACTTCAACTATATCCTCTGTGACTGGCAATACAGAGCTTACATGGAAGCAAACTACTTTTATCGTCCATTAAGATGGGATGCAGGCTACTGGCACTTCAGTGTTTACGCAAGATATCCATGCCGCGATTACTATTACTTCGGTCGTCCTAGCTTCTATTCAGCCTATCGTGGTGCTCACAGCTGGCGCATGAATGGTGACAGGAGTTGGTATTATGGCAGAGACCTCTTCTATGGAAGGAACAATAGTAACTACTATGGTATGCGTGACAGCTTCAACCGTGGCTACTATGATAGGGGTTACAACGGTTACAGCTCATACGACAATAGCTTCCCACAAAACGGTCGTCCACGCAGCTTCGGGAACCAACAACGCAGCACATTCGATGGTCCGCAGGGTATGACTCGCACTTATGAGCCACGTGAGAGTTCGACTCGTACAACCGTAACACGCCCTAACAACAACAGTGGATTTGGTGCTAATCGTAGCTTCGGAAACGCTACTCGGGGTAATGAACCAACTCGTTCTTTCGATACCCCGAGTCCATCTTTTAGCAATCCAAGCCCTTCATTCAGTACACCGCGAGGCAGTTTCGGGAATGGTTCATCTTTCGGAGGAAGCCGATCAACGGGTGGAAGTACCTCAAACAGCGGTTCTGTCTTCGGAGGACACAGATAGATAAGGTAACAAAAGAGAGTTATAAATACAAGACAATGACTAAAGCGGCCACTAAAAAACTTACTTTAGAGAGTTACAACACATAGCAAGAGAACTACCAACGAACAGTTCTCAAGAAGGTTTAAATACTAAACACTAAACGCTAGAGAGTAATTAGTTCATCTTAAAAGGTATAAGTTTGTGAAAGAGGTTCTCGCAAGAAAGAGAAGAGAACACTAAGGATTAATAGAGATGTAACAATCAGAGAGTTATTTAAATGAAGGAAAGAGGAGCCTCACGGGATGTGACGCTCCTCTTTAATTATGTTCCTTCCTCCTGCTCTTAACCATCAATTCATCTGCTACTAACCTACTTCTATGACATTAAACATGCTTATCAAATTGGCTTGCGACACTTATCTATACTGGAGAAAACGTACTCATGAATATAAAAATAATCTATTTTTATGGATTATATAATATAACCGTCAGATAAAAATAAACTATTATTTCCTGTCTGGAAAGCTCTTTCTCAAGAATAAAAAGACGGTTCACTACCTTTTAACTAAGGTCTAACAACATTAAAGAAAGAGCTTTGTAACAGGAGAAAGAGAGGTCTCATGTGGCTTGACTTAGCATTATGTCTATAGTTCAAGCATACGAATTTCAGCATTGCTCATCGGTAAAATCTCATTCATCGGCTTATCATAATAGACACTTTGGATAGCCTTATTGATGATACCATGCCCAACGGCAAGTACCTTTTGATTAGGATATTCCGTGCGTAACCACGCTATAAACTCTGCTGCCCTAGCCTTTATTGCATCAATACTCTCAATATCCTTTGGCCATAAAGCAGGATTCTTCAGATTGGATAAGTCGGGAATGTACTTGCCAGTAAAGGCTCCCCAATCACGCTCACGCAACAGGGGTGTAATACGAACAGGCTGATGATGCGGTGCAGCAATAATCTCACAAGTATGAATACTGCGCCTTAAATCACTTGCAATGAAAGCATTTATTGGTTCAGCCTTGAGTTTCTCTGCCACTTCCTCAGCCTGTTTTATGCCGTTATCATTCAATTTTCCCTTGTGTTTGTCCTTGCATGATACGATGCACGTTATCGATTGTTTCACCATGCCGAACTAAGTATAACAATGTCATCTATTTACTTCTTTTTCGTGCAAAAGTAACAAATAGTTTACGAGTAAAGCCTTGGAATAGAGATTATTTTGTATTTTTGTAGCCATGAAAGTACTACAAATATCAGCTATAAGAGCAATCCTTATGGCAGTGACGGGCTTCCTTTTGGTGAAATACAACCAAGGAGCAATGACGTGGTTAACCATCACTATCGGTTTACTCTTCTTCCTTTCGGGAGCCGTCTCATGCATTATCTACTATGTAGAGAAGGAACGTATTGAGAAAAAGAAAGCAAAAGCAGAGAAGGAGGAGACAGATGCTTTGAAGTCGCCTTCATTCCCTCTTGCAGGTGTTGGAAGCGTTGTCTTGGGTATCATCTTGGCTTTTATGCCTGACACCTTCGTTATTGGTATGGTCTATATCCTTGCTGCTTTGCTCATTCTCGGCGCTATTAACTTGTTCATAATACTTGCCCGTTCAAAGCAGTATGCGCATGTCCCTGTCTATCTCTGGCTTCTCCCTACCCTCATCTTGATTGTCGCAATCTTCTCAATACACAAACCAATAGAGGCAGCGGCACTACCATTAAAAGTGATAGGATGGGCTTTCATGTGTTATGGAGTTATCGAATTGCTCTTCTCTATACGTAATTATTATATTCGAAAAGCGTTTGAGAAAGCAGAAGAAAGTAAGATTGTTGAAGGCTTCAAACTCGCTAATGAGGATATTGAAGATGCTGAAATCATAGAAGAAGAGAAGCCTACAACATAACAAACAAACAGCAGCTAACCCGAAAACACAGGTTAGCTGCTTACTGATTATTAACTTTTATCAGTGATTATGAGCACTGATACTCAAGTGAAGAACACTCTATAAGAATCTAATCTCACCAAAGAAGTCAGGTCGATGGAAGTCGGGTGCTGGCAAGTCTATCGGATTCCACGATAGGAAATGAGGCTTTGTTGTCTTGTCACCGCACTTATAGAAATTAGCACGCATTGTCTTCCCGGAGAGGTTCTTTAGGTTATGACGGAAGAAAGAAGATACTGGGACAACCAAAGCAAGTTCCCATTTCTGCTTGTTCTCTTTCATTTCAAAAGGTTCACGACCCAGTGATGACCAACGCTCAATAGCCCTCAAAACATCAGATGGAGCCTTTGCTCGGTTCTCACGACCTTGTCCATTGCAAAGCAAAACAGTTCCTATACAATTGGTTTCAAGGTTATAATAGCCTCCTTCTACATCTGGACTGACAAAGAACTCACAGCAGGAGTCTTCCCAAACAGGACCTAAGTCGATTCCAGAGACGGCTCTCACACAATCTTCTTCCACCCGATAATGGAGCAAGATAGCGTCCCCCTTATGTGCAATCGCAAACTCTACTTGTGGGCAATAAGGGTAATCAGCAGTCCAATCAACCGTATCTATTTTCTGATAAGTAACCTTTTCAGCTCTAAAAAGAGCTGGGATATCAGCAGCATTAACCTGCTGATCGTCTATTCTTCGTACTTCTAATTGTTTCATTGTCTTAATGTTTTCTGAACAAAGTCAGCCATCATCTGGTCATGCCGACGCACATCACGATAGAGCAAGAGCTGGTTGCGTGAGCGAACAAGGTTGTGTTCAGCGTACTTAGTCTTAAAGTAAACATCCCCATTAAGGTAGTCGGCAAGGAAACGAACGCACTGCATAAAGGGGAAAAGGGCTACTGCATAAGGTAAATGACTGGTTTCAACTTCCGTTAAAAAGCTCCCCGCACTACATAGATACCCCTCTGTAAAGGATTTAAAAATATCTTCCTTGAGTCCAACTGCTTGATAATTGTCGCTGTCTTCAGCAACATGATTAGCTCCAGTACGCAAGAAGTCACCATAATCAGAGAATATAAAAAGCTAGGCATAACAGTGTCCAGATCTATCACGCAAAGCACCTTTCCAGATGTATCAAAGAGCATGTTATTAACCTTTGTATCGCAGTGACAAGTGCGCTTAGGCAATACGCCCTTACGATAGAGGCGTTCGGCAAGGCACATCTCATCCGCATTACGATACAACTCATCGATGATATCCTGCACACTGGACACTCTCCCTTGACATCAGCACTAACTGCTTCCTGCAACTGACGTATGCGCAACTCCATGTTATGGAAGTCTGGTATAGTCTCACCAAGCGGTTCTTTCAAGTCGACTAACATCTTCTCGAAATTGCCAAAGGTCTCTCCACAACAGAAAGCACTATCTGGATTCACCTCTTCCTTAGTAACAGAATCAGGGATAAAGACGCTCATTCGCCAGTAACGACCATACACATCTTGATAATAAGTGCGCCCATCTGTGGTCTTAACGAACTGTAAGCACTTACGTTCAATATCCTTTTCTCCCTGTTGAATCAGCCTCTGGCGAATATGAGAAGTAACAAGTTCAATGTTGTGTTGTAGGAGTTCTACATCAGTAAAGACGGCATCATTAATGCGTTGCAGTATATAATCAGGGAGTATCTTTTCCCTATTGTTGACACTCGCAGCGTCTCATTGATTAGCCCGTTACCAATAGGACTCACACTTTCTACAATGCCGTTTATACGGAACTGAGAAACCACGTTATTAAAATCAGTCATAGCTTGATTAAGTAATTAAAGGTCGATACCCATGACTCGCCAAAGGCTTTCAATGACATAGAGTCATGAGTATCGGATAGATTATTTTACTAGAGTTTGATCATTGCCTAAGGGCGATCTGATGGCTTAACACCGAATTGCGAAGGCTTATTCCCCATAACAAACTCGAGTGTTCCCCACGTACTATATCCTTGAAGTCAATGTAAGAACGAGTATAAGGCTTGCCATTCAGCTTCGCACTTTGTATATACTTATTCTCGGAACTATTGTTATGCGCAACTACACGGAAGGTCTTTCCATTACCAACATTCAATGTTGCTTCATCGAAGAGTGGCGATCCAAAGACATAACGACCACCAGCTGGATCAACCTGATAGAAGCCTACCGAAGACAGGATATACCATGCTGACATCTGTCCAACATCCTCATTTCCACTCAAACCATCAAAGTCATCATGGTACAAGTTAGCCAAAACATAACGTATCTTGTCAGCCCCTTTCCAAGGTTGCCCAACATAGTTATACATATAGAGAATGTGGTGACTTGGCTCGTTACCATGCGCATATTGACCAATTAAACCAGTAATGTCTGGTGAGGCATCAGCGCCCATATCACCATTGACAATGAACAGTGAATCGAGCTTAGAGACGAATGGTTTCTCGCCACCAAAGGCAGCTACAAGCCCGTGAACATCATGTGGCACTAACCAAACATACTGCCAAGCATTACCCTCAGTATAGTCATCCTGACGATGAACAGTGCTGAATGGATCGAATGGCTCACGGAACTTATGGTCGGAAGTAACGCCTCTCATGAACTTTGTTTGCTTATCGAAATAGAAGTCACGATACGACTGGCTACGCTTGTAGAAGTACTTGTAATCCTCTGTCTTACCCAACTGCTTGGCAAGTTTGGCTATACAAGCATCAGCGAGCGCATACTCTAATCCCTTAGCAACCGTCTCCTTCTCTGGGTCGAGATCACAAGGAATATAGCCGTACTTCTTCAATAGTCCCATACCTCTTTCATCTCTCATTGCAGAGGCTTTAACCGCTTCGAAGACAGCCTTCTTATCCACATTAAATCCCTTCAAAGCAATGTCAACAAGTACAGGAATACCAGGATTACCCACCATACAGTCTGTTTCATTACCCATCAAGTGCCAAACAGGGAGCTTACCTTGCTGCTTGAAGATATGTAGCATTGTCTCTGCAAGATCACGTTGCATCTCTGGTTGAATAAGCGTCATCAAGGGGAAGGCTGCACGATAAGTGTCCCACAGAGAGAAGGTGGTGTAATCAGTGAAGTCGCCCTTATGCGTCTTACCATCTGCCCCACGATACTCTCCATTTACATCACTAAACACTGAAGGGGCTATCATCGTGTGATAAAGTGCTGTATAGAATATACGTTTCTGCACGCTCATCCTGGTGTCTTAATTGCAATCTTACTTAGCTCACGATTCCAATCGGCATTCGCTTTAGACACAACACTTGCGAAGTTCCATCCAGGAAGCTCCTGTTGCAGATTCTCTCGAGCATTCTCTACGCTAACAGCAGATATACCAACCTTCACTAAAAGAGGCTGACTGGTTGATGCAACCGAGAATATTCCTATTGTATCACGCTCATTCTCTTCAAGTTGAACAGGCTCTGAAAACTCCGCAACGAAGTAAACTCGCTGGTCTTTAGCCCATCCTTCAGACATTCGGAAATCCTGTGATGGTCTTATCTGACTCCTGCTTGAACTTGCAAGAAGTCATCTTATCCCATCCAATCCCTTGTGCAAGATTCAAAGCTATATAGCCTTTCGTAGCATCGGCTGGGAATGAGTAACGATGAAAGGCTACACGTTGGGTTGCGGTCAACTCTACCCTAATTCCTGAAGCTAACATCACCGAATAATAACCGGGACGTACATATTCTGCTTTATGCGAGAACTTCACTTCGCGCTGTGAAGGGTTGGTCATAGGTAATAGAGAAACATCACCCAAGTCGCCAATACCCGTACCACTAAGGTGCATCTGACCGAAGCCAATCACTGTTGAATCGCTATAATGATAGCCTGAACACCAATCCCAACCTTGTTTCTTTTGCGTTGGACCTGCTTGAATGTTACCAAATGGAACATTAGCACCCAGGAAGACATGACCATGACCACCTGTACCAATGAAAGGATTCACATACTGCGTGTAGTCTTGCGCACTAACAGAGAAGATTGTTGCTAGCGCTACAGCAGCAGTCAAAAAGATTTTTCTTCATAAAGTTATAAATACTGTTTATGATGACAGAATAACTCTACTCCGCATAGGGAGTTCTACTGTCTATGATTGAAAAGAATATTCACTTACTGAACGGGTACATAGAGAGAGCCATAACGGAATATCCTTTACGAATAAAAGAGAGGTAATATTTCTGCTCACTAACTTACTGATAAAGTTTAAGTTATAATCCCGTTGGACTAATTAGGCTGGCTAGTACCACTGTTTTAAGTTATATTGATGAGACAAATTTAGCAACTATTAATGACATATCAAAAACATTTCAATAACAAATGTCATTGCATAGTATAAAAATGAGAGAGCAAACGATACGAAAAGGGAGAAGCCATAGAGGGGATATATCTCCGCCGACTTTATCGTATCATGGAGTATCACTAGCTGGTGATACTGTGCAAAGATAATCATCAAAATGTATCTAGTGAAAATAAATTAGTTACCTTGTTGGTATAACTAAACTGGTAACGATTTGAAACGAGCGAAATACTTGACTTCGCTGTTTTTCTGCCTGACAAAAAGAACGCTTGTTATTCTGTTTGCAAAGATAATACTTTGTTAACGAATAACAAGCGTGATGAGATATTCTTCTTTCTGCATTTTTCTAATATTGTTTGTTGCTGGAAAAGTGATTATCTTCTTCTTCCTCATGTCTCTTCTTCCTGTTGGCTTGGTTTCTCAATTTGCGTTGCCATGCTGTTTCAGCATAGTCATCGCCCTGTGCGGTTGGTGTAATCAAATCGCTAATCCTTCCACCACTTCGTCGGCTGCCTAACAATGGTGTCTGCCGCACAGCTACTAATAAGTTCTGCGCCTGTGGTGTCATTGTCTCGTGAAATTGAGGAACGGCTTGAGGTACGAGTTGATAACCAGTATCAGGGCGTTCGTTCTTTTCTGTTGCTTCTGTATTGTTTTGGTGTGGTTTCCTTGATTCTTCCTTGTTGGTTGTTTCAAAAGTTCTTCTGCAGGAACGGTAGCCGAACTCTCCTGCCGATTCGGATGCCTTGAGATATATGTTCTCTGTATGAGAACTTCAATCCATAGACCTTGCCCTGCTTGTTCTTCATGCGCCTATGGAAATGCCGTTCTTATTCGCAACTCGTGAGGAACATGGAATGCCCTATTGATACCCATACCTTTGCTTGTCAAGCAGAGCCATAACAGATATGTTGCACCTCTTTCTTGGTTTGCTCTCTCGTCTGGCTGACTTTTCCTTTTGGTATTTCCTTTCGCCTTGACTCCTTTGCGATAGTCCAAGTTTTTCTCCCTACTTATTTCCTCCCGCCACTCTGGCTGCCCTGTTGCTCACAAAAGTAGTGTCATGGGCCTCTCATACAGACTGATACGGTTAGCAATGATGTGAATGTGTCTATTATCAGTGTCCTTGTGTGTTACCCTACCCATTGGTGATTGTCAAGCCCCATTCGCTTGGCAAACAGATGAACTATCTCATCAATTCAGAAACAGACAGTTTCTTCTCGTCCTGAGGTGCAATGCCTATTTCAATGCGTAGGAACTTGTTCCTGCAACAGCTGTTGTAGTCATGACCACTTTCATTTCCTCATATAGTTGCCTTTGGTTCCCTACTGCAAAAGATTGTGAGAAAGCGAAGCCGATAGCCAGACTTACGCTACTCTAAAAATATAGTCCAAAACCGTGCGGCCGTGGGCTATCGCCTTACATTACCTATCATCTCTCTTCAGATTTAAGACCTTATATACCTCATCATCCACACGAAAATGCGGGTCGTAAAACCGCTAAATGCTTCTTTGGCACATAAGGAAAGGTTCTTTGTGATGGTACCCATCTTTCGTCCTTGACCTTGATGAGATTGAAACCTGCCCATAGAATCGTCCTGTATGCTGGAGAATGTATAGCTTCCTTTCATTGTCGGTCATCTTGGGAACGGCAATAACTTCTCCGTTAAAGGTGTCTCACGGCGATGAGTCTGAGAACTTCCGCCCTGTACTTTCCGCTTTTTGATTTGTTGCTGCTTCTCCTCTAAGGTGCATCTTACCTTGATAAACTCGTCTTGTTCATCCTCTGTTCTTCCTTATCCTGTTGCTGCCATCGGGCAGTTTTCTCTCTCTTTATCATATAAGTTTCTTTGAAGGTTAATCATTATAGATGATTTGTTGTTGCTTAAATTCTGAACCTTGACCGATGAGAGCAGGTGATATGGGTCTAATCTCCCCGACAGTTTGACGGGGAGCAAGGGAAACGGTTTATTGGGTACAAACTGACGTCTTCTGATGCTACCGAACAAATTATATACGCTTAAAAACGTTTTATAGCCTAAAAAACGAATGCCGTGCGTTCTATGACTAACTGCGTTCGTGGCATTCTCATAGAGAACTAAGCTGAAGAAGAAAAGGTAGACCCTTTTTAGCAAAAAGGTGAACCTATTTGCTCGAAAAAGGTGAGACCTATTTGAAGAAAGGATAGACCTTTTTCCAGAAAACCGTCTACCCTTTTTCTTGCGACACAGATCTTCTCCATTTCTCTATGTCTTCACCATAATCCTCCAGATACTGACACGATGTTCTCCACGAAACTTGAAGGTTGCTGCCCTGTCGCCTAATCTACGCACAATAAAGTCAGCGCGCTCCTGTGTCTCCCTACTCAGATGAGACTGCCTACGATTGTTTAACTTGGTCGGCACAAGATGAAACGCTTGTGTAGGATTCGAGTGTTTTCTTTCTCATCTTGGCACTGATGCGTTTCTGAATGGTTACGTTCTCAGCATTCCGTGCAGGCTCGGAGTGCATGGTATTCTCTGTGTCCTGCTTGTTTGTTGGTCTTTCTCTTTCAGGAATCATAGTCCTTCTTGTGAAATAGATTCGTTCTCTGTTTCATCTTCCACCCAAGAACCATGAAAGGTCTTTGTCGCTCATCATAGTTTCCTTTTCCATTTCTATTTCATTTTAAGTTTGACTTGTTTTTGATTTCTTGTTTTGTCCTGTAATTGATATGTGTGTCTGTTCCTGCGCTTTCCGTTTCTGCTGCTCACTGGACACTCTGACATGATATTCGTTGAGATCCTTGAAGTCTTTGTAATGTATGTTCATGTCCTCAACATGGAAGCCTGCCCTTGTAGAAATCTTGAACAGCCCTCCATCCTGCTTCATCATTGTCAAAGAGGCACGGATATGGGTGAGGTGTCGGTCATTCAAACTGGATGAGTCCTTGCTACGTTGCTCACGGAGTTCATCACAAAGGCTGTGGTTGGTAATCTCTTCTTTCATTGAAAAGGAAGGAAGGAAGTCCATGAAACGCTTCAAAAGGAATCATACAGGCTCCGCTCTGTCCGTGAATATCGGGTAATGTCTTCGAGGGCTATCGTTCCCTTGAACGTCTTATCATCCGAGCTCATAGCCGCCAGAGATTGGCCAAAGCCAATGGCAGTAGTGCCTGCCCTTACCTCATAAGCTGATACATTTGAGGAAAGGCGTAGCCTTTCCATATCAATACAGCGTTCCTTCATAAGGTATTCCTGAAAATATGGCGGCAGGGTGTCTGATATGCCTATCGGTCTCCTAGCTCCATTTATAGCCATCATGGGTTGGTATTCGTGCAGTCATTAAGAGAGAACTATATGTGTCGTGCGGAGCGTTCTGCTAAACGGCGGATGGCTTCAGATAGCGTGCAGCCCTCCACTACGCATACAGGGGTCGATGATACTTCCACCCTACGCTTCGCCATAATCTATCCAAAGGTTCTCTCTCTGTGTCCACCTGAAACTCGGATGTGTTTCCTCCTGAGCAGTGAACAATACAGGGCATAGGCAGCAGTCCTACGTACAGGCGACGCCTTTCCTTTCGAGATACTCCACGATGGGGTATCGCTTGATACGTGATAAATCTTCTTCTTTCATTGTTTTGATACATTAATGGGTTGAATGATAATTATTTATGTTTGTCTGTTTTGGGGTTTTTACCTTTTCCAAAGTTTTCCCCTCCAAACTTTTTCCATCTTTTGCTTCTTACTACATACTATTTTTGTGATAAGTGATTGATAATCAGTATTACTTTGTAGTATAAGGCAATACTACATTCTACTACATTTTGGCTACTACAAGTTTGGAAAGGATTGGGCAGGGCAAGATTTTCCTAATCTTGTGAGACATAGATGGGGCTACCACCGTTTCTTCGTTTGCTCACCTTGTATGTATCACTGCTTTCTTCAAGGCTTCACCCCATACGCTTGGCAACAAGTGGTTGGTGAGTATAAATACCAAATAGGTGAGTATCTCCGTAGTGGTCATTAACGAATAACTTTCTCATCCTCCGTTGGCTTTTCAAAAACAACGCAACAAAAACTCCATCTCTGCAGTTTGTGCTGAAAGTCCTCACTCTCTCTGTATGAGTTCGGCATCTCATCATCATCAAACCAATAGCGAAAGCCTGCATTTAATAGGGCTTTCGCTTCGGTCGTAGACGGCATCCATAGAGATAGCCTTTGCCTTGTTGATGTCTGGACAACACTTTCAAAAGGCAGAAACCGTCATGCTGCCTGTCGGGTCTGTCAGAAAGTCGTTGCCGTTCACCGATGCCACGAAACTTGCCAAGTGGGGATGTTCCTCCACATACTTGTCGTAGGGCATACGGTATTTTGACCATCGGGCGAGGTAATGAGGTTCTTCAGTTCGTTCTCATCCCGTTTGTTGAGGGCTTTGAGCTGGTCGTCGATGTTCACTATGAGGTTCTGTCCTATAGGTGAGCGTGTCCTTCTCCTGCGGATATATCTTGCCCGTGCAGCTGTAACCGTGCAGAGCAGGCGGACAGAGCAAATCCAAAAATGTGGTCTTGAACTTGCCCTGATTGCCTGTGAGCACAAGGCAGGTGTGGTTACAGCACTCACGGTCGTCCATTGCGTTGGCGACCACTGACGCAAGCCATTTGGTGAGTACTGCATCCACTTGTCGGGGTTACGCACGGCAACGCAACTTGCCAGTTCTGGAATGGCTTTCAGTGAAAAGGGAGAACTGCTACTTACATCCACCAATGGCAATCCCTTGAAATACTCCTGTATGGGGTTGATGCGTGGAGAGAAGCTGCTCTCAATAATTGAATAGAGGTTGTCGGAAGATGTGATAATCCCACATCGTTGTCAGTTCCTGCAGCATCGTGTTGATTTCATAGCGACCCACCTTTGTGAAATTGCTATAGCCTACTGCGGTATTCAGTCCTCCCTAATATCATATGTATCTGAACTCATAGTGAATGGAGAGATATTCTTCAATCTCTGTGTTTTTGGAAGGGTCTTTTCTCCGTTTAGATGTGTTATACCTTTCTCCCGTTTTTCCATTAGTTTGCATTCTTTTTCATTATATACCTGTTTTTGTGTTTCAGCGTGTGAAGTTATGAGAGAACAGGAATGTCCCAAGCATTCGGAGAGTGCTTGTATAATGTGCGTCCATCTGTCATAAAGTTCGCATGGATATTTTGTCGTGACAGGGCAAGAAAATGATATTTTTGTGGAAAAACAGAGTCGGAATAATAGCTACTGGCAAAGACGGAAATGTGCATGTGCCTACGTTTGCCGTATATCGCACCGATTGGGATTATCTCTCATGTATAGGATAAACGGTGAAAGATAAAATCAAAAATAATGCGAAAATATAGCCAACAAAGAGTACTCTTTGCACGTTGTCAACAAAGTGCACAACGAGCTCCAATTAAGTTTGGGGTTTTTAGTTAGAATTATCAATAAAAAGTATATTTGCACAATGACAACAAAAAGAATTTTTCCAGTAAGTTCTCAGCATGGTTCTTCAGAATCCTTATTAAAGGATATTCGTCGTAACACTAAAACGTATTTTCACTTCTGAACAAAAAGGTTTTTGATAGTAATGGAAGGAATCCGTGGAGAACAGAGTATTGCTGAACTCTGTCGTAAATATAGTATATCCGATAGCACTTACTACAAATGGAATAAGGAATTTATCGAGGCTGGCAAAGCTCGCCTTGATGGTGATACCGTTCAGTGAAGCAACGAGTGATGAGGTAAAGGAACTTCGTCATGAAAATATTCTAGCAAAGAAGCCCTTGCCGATTTGGTAGTTAGATATGACGTTGTAAAAAGCTCGAAACTCATCGAATAAGTCCCTATGCATGAATCGTATATACGTTATAGTGCGGAAGAGAAGAGCATCGTTCTAACAGTAAAAGCGTTCAGAGTTGAGTATTGTTCAGGCACTAGCGTTTAGGAATCCCTAGACGTACCTTTTTATAATTGGTATAAGAAAATATGCTATAGGAGGTTTGAATGCTCTCAGAGCAACACATTACAGAGCACCTACAACGTGGAACCGCATACCTGATAATATTCGACAAATAGTGGTTGAACTTTCTTTAGAGCATCCTGAGCTCACCCCCAGGGAAATTATCAGTTCTTTTATTGGAAGAGAGTCAGATGTTTGTTTCGGAGTCAAGCTTTTATCGTATTTTTGCACGAAAAGAGGTCTATTGGAACGTATGGAGCATGATTTTTATCTTTGCAGCTGATGAGTTCCATCATAAGACTAAATTCGCTAATGAAATGTAGCAGACCGATTTTACCTATTTCAAAGTCAAGGGTCGGGGCTGGTATTATCTCTCACGGTAATTGATGACTACAGCAGGTATATTATCCATTGGGAGTTATGTTCGAGTATGACTTCGAGGATGTATCTAGAACAATAGATAAAGCAATTGAAAAGGCTGGAGTTACATTCCAGAACCCTCCGTGTCTGTTTATCAGATAATGGACCATGTTATATTGCTTCCTCTCTCAAACAGTATCTCTGTAAGGAATATAATATCAAAGCATATCCATGGCAAAACCCTTACATCCACAGACGCAAGGAAAAGATAGAAAGATATCAGATCGATGAAAAATGTAATTAAGCTAAATCATTATTTTTTGTCCCTCTGAATTGGAAAAAGGCTATCAATGAGTGGGTAGACTATTATAATGAAAAAAGATTTCATGAATCATTGGATAATCTTACATCCAAAGACGTATATTTAGGACAAGGGGCGAAAATTAAAAAGATAAGAGAAATTATAAAACAAAAATCAATCAACAAAAGAATTTTTGATAATAAAACAATGAAATATCAGAGTAAATAACTATATTTGCAGTTGTGCACTTTTTGTTTGACAACGTACAAAAAGAAGGATGGGATTAAACGCTTCGTTATTAGTAGTCGTCATATAGATGGTTTTAGTAGAAACCAGGGCATTCAATCTCAGCCGAAGTAACTCCATTTTGTCCATACACGTGTGTATGGATATATGATAGTAGTAATATTTAGGAGTCAAAACAATGAAGAAAAATTTTATTATTTGTTATGGGACTTGTGATGAATATGGTTCCTGTTATGGCAGAAGAGTGCTGCCCTATTCTACGGAGTATGTAAAGTTAAAGTCATCAGTCGGCTGTGGTCTATCAGCCAACAACTAAAACTACCAAAACTGGTATCGGTGTTGTCGTGATGCACTCTGATGAGGATTATATGGGCTTTTTGCCCAATCCAGAGTTGGCAAAGCGTGGCTATACGGTTAGTGCAACAGCTCCAAAAGAGGAAAATTAATCAGTGAGAAACTATTGAACATCAAGGCTGTGTCGCATATCTTCGTGAGCAACCTGATATCGAAGGTGATACTGCTTGGACATTCTGGTGGTGCCACCGTGATGACAGCTACCAATTGGTAGCAGAAAAGGTAAGGACGCATTTGAAGGAAAGCTCTATAACGACTGGTCAGAAAAGCTTGCTAACCTGCCTAAGGCGGATGGTGTTATGTTGCTTGATGCTAATTTCGGCAATTCAGTGATGACACTTATAAGCTTAGACCCGAACATTACAGAACAAGATAAGGGCAACAATGTGACTGTTCGCTATAATCTGAAGGATACAGCGAATGGTTATGTAGCTGGTGGCAATTCTGTTTATAAAAATTCTTTTGTTTCAAATTATAACCAAGCACAGCGAAGCCGTCTGCTTACCTTAATGGCAATAGCTGCGAAAGGTTAGCTCTGATAGAGGCTGGTAAAGGCAAGTTTTCTGATGACGAACCCTTTGTTGTGGCTGGTGCTGCTCAGAGCGATTCTATAACAAACTTATTCCACAAGATCTCTCCTTGCTTTCACATACAAAACAGGCGTGGCCAATTATCAAAGCAGATGGAAGTGTTAAGAATGAAATAGTGAAAAGCGTAAGGGCTCCATTCGGTATGATAGGGTAGCTCTGAACGCCTGACAGCTTCTCTGAATACTACGGTTAGAGGATTTCTCAGTACCTGCGCTATCACAACAGATGCTAACTTCCGTGTTAATGAGGATGGATTGCAGGGAATACATTGGACATCCAACATCAACAACCCTATTGGCAACAGTGAGGGTATTACCGTTCTTCTTTGTTTATGGGTATGACGGGTAGCTAGTAGTATCTGGCTGCAGAGGAAATCTATCATCATAGTGCATCAACTGATAAGACCATAGCATTTGTTGAGGGGCCAGTCATAACTTCACTCCAGACAAAGATGCGGAAAAAAATATAACAATACCAGCTATGGCGACACCGTAAAACATCTCTTTGATTATGTTGACAACTGGTTGAACAGTCGATTCAATAAGTAATATCAGTAACTATCGTTATATTAAGTTATGTTACGTTTCGATAGAAGTTAGAAGTAATAAACGATAAGAAATTAAAGATAAGATATGAGACGTATATTATTATCACTGATATTAGCTTTGTCAATACTGAATATCAATGCACAGACAGAGAATGGCTTTTAAGGCGGTTGAAGTGTTGGATAGCTTTGAGATAAAGCCCTTTACTTACTTTGTAGATGCCCCTATTCTTGCTGCAGGTGATAAGGATAGCTATAATGCTATGACTATCGGCTGGGGCGGAATAGAACACTTTGGGAAGAAAACCGCCCTGGTTGTAACAGTATATGTGGCACCGAAGAGATTTACACACCAATTTATGGAGAAGTCAAGATACTTCACGAGTGATGCAGTTCTCTGATATTAATGTGGTACAGTATATGGGTAAGCATAGCGGTCGTGATGGTGACAAGGCAAGCATTAGGTTTTGCACGTGGCTTATACCAAGAATGGCACTCCTTATTTCAAGGAAGCTGATGCGGTGATAGAGTGTGAGATCATGTATGCTGCGCCTTTTGAGGAGAAGAACTTCCGCAATGATGTTCCAGAAGACATACTCCAACTTCCCAGCAGGTATTCACTCAATGTATATTGGTGAGGTTGTAGGTGCATGGAAGAAGTAATACCCTTCCTTCGCCTGGCTTTCAAAAGCCAATATGAGGGATGTACCAAGGAAAGATAATAAAAAGATCAGTATGAGAATTACTCAGAAAAACTACAGCAGTTGCTATCTTTGCTGACCTGTGTTCTGCTGGTTATGGCAGTCAGTATCCGTAGAGACGGAAAGGTCGTAGGACGTGAATTGAAGCAGCAACAGGCAGATTCGACAAAGACTGAGACAATGGGTTTGTCCTTGAAGATGGTTCGGTACGGCTGAATACTACTGAACTTGGTAAGGACATCATAGGCTATGGGGAACCGTTCCCTTGGAGATTATCTTGGAAGATGGTAGGGTAAAAAGAGTATCAAGGCACTTGAAAATTCAGAGACACCCGACTTCTTTAAGGAGGCTTGGGACTTCTGACCAAGTGGAACGGACGTACTGTTGCAGAGGCACAGAAGCTGAAAGTGGATGCCGTGTCAGGGTGCTACATTCTCGTCAAAGGCTATCATTGGCAACGTGCAACGTGGTGCTTCAATATGCTGAAAAAGAATCCTATACAGGATTCAATATGGGCGGATCTGGACTTCTCAAGCAAGGCTATAGCAGGGACTGATAGTAGTACTGGCTGCCATCGTACCACTCTTTGTCAAGGATGAGACGATACAGGATAAGCCAACAGATTCTCCAATGTGATAGTATTGGAGCTTCTGGTGTGGCTCGTTCCTGAACTATACGTCAATCGTTAGTTATATGTCAAATGGTATAGATATGTTGACACTGATTGTACCCGTCATTATGCTTATCACCGCATTTGTGTACCCCTCTTTGGCAGAAGTCATATTATTGTACGCATGTATGTCCCTTTGGTTCGCTGCAAGAGCTTGCTGGGAAATGTGTAGGCTATAAAATCAAAATGAAGCCAAAGACGGCTAAACGTTTAGATATGTTCCGACAGCTGCTGTGGGCAGTTCTTATGCTATGTCTGTGGACAGGTGTATGGTTCGATTGGATTGACTATGAGCCATTCTCTGCTTTTTGTTTTTCCAGTCTGCCTCGTGGGTAGTTATCGTTGTGCTGTCGTCTTTGTGGCACTCTCCACGGTGATTGTGCGACCTTACTGTCGCTTTGTTTGCCCAACAGGTTCGCTCTTTTAAATATAGTCAACAGTCAACTTTAAAAACAAGAAATAACTGATATGAAGATTTCAATGATTATCAATGCAGTGCTTGCCATTGCACTTGTATTCATAGTTATAAACTTGCTGTAACTGGAAATGACAAAGGAGAAGGAACAAGATGGCTCCAGTAGTACTCAATACGATTCTCAAGCGCACATCTATCCGCTCTTATGAGAACAAAATTGTTGAAAAGGAGAAGATGAAAAACTGCTTCGTGCAGGAATGGCTGCCCTCAACGGCAATGAACAAACAGCCTTGGCATTTTGTCGTTATTACGGATAAAGGGCAGCTGCAAAAAGCTTTCTGAGGCTAATCCCTATGCTGCTATGGCTGCAAAGGCTCCACTGGCTATCGTCGTTTGTGGTGATATGAACAGGCAGCTGAGGTAATGCACGTGAGTTCTGGATTCAGGATTGCTCTGCAGCAACGGAGAATATTCTCTTGGCTGCTACAGGAATGGGACTTGGAGCAGTGTGGGACGGTACCTACCGCTTCAAAAGAAGCGTTGTGCTGACGTGGCTAAGATACTCGAACTTCCAGAGTCGTTAATTCCTCTAAACACGATTGTCATTGGTTATCCTGATGATGATGTGAGTCCGAAGGATAAATGGAATACGGAAAACATTTCATACAACACCTATGGCGAAGTAATAAGCGTAAGATATAAAAGCAATTTCAATAAAAACAATAAATATGAAGAAACTAATGATTGCATCCTTAGGAATGATGCTCGCAATGAATGTGAATGCTGCTAAGAAACCAAAGACAAGTGCTCTGCAGTTTAATCCTGAGAGTGGAGTGAAGGCATCATTGACAATGCCTTATAGCATAAGTGGTAAACTACACGACTTTATAACAAACTTTATTTTGTTACCAATGTAGAGGACTCTACCTATCAGTATATGAATATCTTTGTGCCAGAAAGGGCTAACGAGCAGACACCTATCTTCCTTCGTACTTACGTAGGAGGCTATGTATGGAGTCAGGCAGGGTGACCCACAAGCAGAGGATGCCAGTGGACGCGCTTTGGCTGAGGGCTATGTTCTCGTTATTCCCGGTAGCCGTGGCCGTACTTCTACCGTAAAAGAAAGGAAAGAAGACGGTTTATACTGGTCGTGCTCCGAAAGCCCTGCTCGACTTAAAGCGGCTATCCGTTACCTGCGTCGCTTTGATAACCTGATACCGGGTAATACGGAGAAGATAATTACTGACGGTACCAGTGCAGGTGGAGCGATGTCGAGTTTGATGGGTGCAACAGGCAATACCCAGCCTATGAGTCCCTGCTCAAGGCTATGGGTGCAGCCGACGGACGTGATGACGTCTTTGCGAGTGTATGCTGTTGCCCTGATTACCGACCTCGATCATGCGGATATGGCATACGAATGGCTGTAGTGGCAATACTGATAGTCGCAAGAGCCTCGCTGCAAGTAAGCAGACATTGATAAAGGAATTGGCGGCACAGTTTCCATCTTATATCAACTCACTCGGCGGAAGAAGCCTGATGGTACACTGCTAAACGCACGACAATTATCTTGACTATATCAAGCAGATTATTATCCGTAGTGCTCAGGAGGCTAAAGATGCAGGTGCAGACATTCCTGATTCTATCGGTTTTACATTCAGCAGTGAGGCGGCTTTTTCAGGCTCCGATCAATGGCGGTGTAGGTATGGCACGATCTGCAGGAATGGGTGGCGGTATGCCTCCGATGATGATGGGTGGCGGAAAAAAAGGTTGGTGAATATATCATAGACCTTGATATGAACAAGTATCTTAACTACGTAGTAAGTACGCAACCCCTCAAGGGTGTACCAGCTTTTGACAGCTATAACGTGGACGGAGCAGCTGCAGAGTGGTGAGAACGGTGAGTTTGGAAACGAGCAAGGTTCTGATGTTAACTTTACTGCATGGGCTGCTGCAAAGACCGGTAGCACATTGTCTGACGAGGTAAAAGAGAATGTTCGTCTGCTGAATCCTATGTATTTCATCGGTGATGCAGCTACCTCTGTTGCTCCTCACTGGTATATCCGACATGGTGCTCGCGACCGTGATACTGCTTTCCCTATCGCTATCAATCTGGCAACAAAACTGCAGAACGCAGGTAAGGATGTTAACTTAAGTTACCTTTGGAACCGTCCTCACAGTGGCGACTATGCCCTGAAAGAACTCTTTAGCTGGATAGCTAAGATTGTAAAATAAAGTAGTGAGCGATAAATATGCATTTCTGACCCAGGCGCCTGTCCATCGTGTGATAGGCGCCATGGCTATACCTACCATCATCTCTATGCTGCTGACCAGTATGTATAATCTGGTCGACACGTTTTTTGTTGGTAAGATTAATACGCAATCCACGGCTGCGGTAGGTATCGTTTTCAGTGTGATGTTTTTCATACAGGCCTTTTCTTTTTTCTTTGGTAATGGTTCGGGCAATTATATTTCCCGTCAGTTGGGTGCTCAGAATACCAAGGATGCAGAGGTGATGGCAAGCACAGGACTTTTCTACACATTAGTATTCTCACTGATTGTCATGCTACTTGGATGGATTTTCCTTGAGCCTATCAGCATTCTTTTAGGTAGTACGCCAACAATCCTACCTTATACTCGTCAATATCTGGGCATCAGTCTGCTGGGTACTCCCTTCATCATGGGTACTTTCTGCATCAATAATCAAATGCGTTTTCAGGGCTTTACGAAGTATTCTGTTTATGGTGCTATCAGCGGATCGATTATCAACTGCCTTCTCGACCCTGTATTCATCTTTGGTTTTTCTATGGGTGTGAGCGGCGCTGCAGTGGCTTCAGTCATTGGACAGATATGTGGATTTGTTATCATGCTGATAATGAGTCAGAAGGAAGGTGTGATACATTACACACATCGTCGTATCTCATTTGAGGGACGATTTGTAAAAGAAATCATAGCTGGTGGAACTCCCTCTATATCTCGTCAGGGCTTGGCAAGTGTCAGTACGATAGCCCTTAACAGTGTAGCTGGTAATTATGGCGATGCGGCTATTGCGGCAATGAGTATCGTGACACGTATCAGTATGTTTATATTCAGCGTCATTGTCGGATTAGGACAGGGCTTCCAACCGATGTGTGGATTCTGTTATGGAGCAAAACTATATGACAGAGTGAAGGAGGGATTCTGGTTCGGTACGAAGATAGGAACGCTCTTCCTATTGTTTTGGTCGGTGGTTCTTATCATCTTCAGCGGTGAAGTGGTCTCACTCTTCCGTGATGATCCAGAGGTAATAGCCATCGGTATTCAGGCACTACGCTACCAGATGATAATTTTCCCAGCCTGCAGTTTTATGATGATGGCAAACATGATGATGCAGACGTGTAGAAAGACTATCCGTGCGAACATCCTTGCTGCTTCTCGCCAAGGGCTGTTCTTCATACCGCTAATATTTGTATTGCCTTACTTCTACGGACTCTTTGGGGTTGAAATTTGCCAGGCTGTAGTGATATTATCTCACTAATCGTGACAATCCCTATTGTGTGGTCAGCCTTCAAAGAAATGAGATAAAAGTTGTTTTAAGCAAACGGCTTTGTCGTAATTTTTCACACCTTCGATTTCAAAAGGGCATTAATAGTATTTGAAAAGACGCCCAATTGGCTTCTAAAAGGTGCCCTTTTGAAGTCTTACTAACGACCTTTGAAGTCCAATTAAGCACCTTTTCAAATGGAGTTTTATAACGCTTTTGATATCAAGCGTATTACAAATGTGCTGAATTTGCTTACTTTTTGGGGCTTTTTCCCCACTTTTTAGTCAGATTTTTGTAATAACATTTCATAGACCTTGAATACTCGTTGGCTATCTAAAAATGAGTAGGAAAGATATTAATAGCTTGAAAAAGCCGTTTGAGAAAAAGTAAACTTTGACGTTTGATATAACAAACTCTGCTGATATTTGCCGTACCTTTGCACTCAGAAACAAGAACACTATGTTCGTAATTTCGCAGTGTCTCTATTGGTCACACACATTAAATAGATGAGATAACAATAAAAATAAAAAGATTATGTTGAACGAAATTTATTGGCCTGAAGAGTATCTTCCTGGCACAACAGACAACTTTGTAAGTAATGAGGTAATTGTAAAGAGTTTGAAGGCAGAGGATGTATGGCCCTATCTCACTCATGCTACCATGTGGGAGAAGTATTACAGTAATTCGTCTGACGCTCGCTATAAGGAGGAGGGCAAGACAGAACTCTATCCTAACGCACCCTTCTTTTTCAAGACTTTTGGTTTCCTAATGATGCTGAGATCGTAGAGTTTGAAGCACCAAAGGATGGTATTGCACGTATCGCATGGCATGGCTGGGCAGAGGGAGATACTGACCATCGATTGGATGTAATTCATGCGTGGTTGCTCGAGGAACTTCCTGGTAATCGTCTTCGTATTCTCACACAGGAGAGTCAGATTGGTAAACCTGCTGCTGAGTTGGCTGGAACAAATGTCATGATTGATGGTCATCAAAGCTGGCTCAATGGCTTGGTAAAAAGCTGCTCAAGAGAAACTGAGTTATTAAAGGAATATGCGATTCGGAATTATCGGTTTCGGGTGCAATAGGCGCCTACTATGGTGCAGCTTGCTCAGGGGGCGAGGATGTGCACTTCCTCTTTCATAGTGATTACGATTATGTGCGACAGCATGGACTGACTATCAACTCAATGGCAGGAGATATCCACCTTGATAATGTGCAGCTTATCATGGTACCGAGGATATACCTAAGTGTGACGTGGTCATTGTTGCATTGAAATCGACTAATCAACATCTGTTGAAGTCGCTCTTACCACCTCCACTTAAAAGAAGACACGTGGGTGCTGCTCATTCAGAATGGTATCGGATTGGAGGAGGATTTCGTCTGTGACTTCCCAGATACGACCGTACTCGCTGGGTTAGCATTTATTTGTAGCACAAAGGCTAAGCCGGGTGTGGTAGACCACACTGACCTTGGACGATTGAATATCGGTGACTATAATAGTCGTAATCCTGAACGTCTCATTGCCCCTGTAAAACACCTCCGTCATGCTGGTGTGGAAACAGAGATTGTAGACTATGCCCTCGCACGTTGGCAGAAGGCTGTGTGGAATATATGCTTCAATGGGCACTGTGCAGTCCTCGATACGCCTGTTAATAAACTTTTGGAATGTCTGTCTACAGCACAGCTCTGCCGTGATTTAATAGAAGAAGTCATTGAAGCGGCAACTGTCTGTGGTGTTAGCGGTATCGCCTCCGACTATGCAGATGGTATAATGGAGATGACACGGCTGATGAAACCGTACTCACCAAGTATGAAGGTTGACCACGATCATCATAGACCAATGGAGATATACTATCTCTACACACGCCCTATTGAAGAAGCTCGCAAACATGGCTACGACATGAGGCGTATACGTATGCTTGAGCAGCAACTGAGATTCATTGCAGTACTATCAAGACAAGAAAAATTAATTGATAGTAAAATGCAACCACAAAGCACACTTGCACAACTATGTAAGAAAATCAAATTTATAGTCCAGACTCGTATTGTTCTCTGAAGTCAAAAGATGATTGATAAAAGTTTTTGGTGTATATTCCTTGATTTCTTTCAATTATTTTTGTTTTCTTCGACGAAAGTTACTATTTTGTAGCATTGAACAAAGGTTCTTTGAGACATTGCAGAATAAAAATTGGAAAGAAACTCGCTCGTTTCTTATTCGTTCACCCTTTGACACATAACTCTCTCAGACTTCTAATAATCAAGATTTTTACTATTTGTGAGATGATTTTATGGAGATTTGCGACTTTCCGTACAGCCAAGGACATCGGTATCGACCGTCCGGAGAAGAACGAGATACTGACATAACATACCCGACACCCGAGCAGGAAGTCTTTATCGGCAAGCTGATGGGTTCATAGAGACAGGTAATGCCACGCTTTGGGGGCGAGCACCTCTGAGTGAGAGCGAGGAAAAAGGCAAAGATGCTTGCCAACGACTACGCCAGGGAAAAAGATTCAAAAACCTGTATCTTTCAGATAACCAATAAATTAAGAATAAATAAAGGATAAATGGGTTTACAAGTTAGAAAACGAGCGAGTTTCTTCTCCCTTCTTTATTCTGCATTACTTCAAAAGAGCACTTAATCTTATGGCGTAAAGATAATCATTTCCGATGAAAAAGCTATAAGAATTGAAGAAAAACTTGTTGCTCCATATTTTTACTTTCCAATAACTACAAACAGCTAGAAAGATAGCATACAACCATAAATATAGCACAAACAAAAGCGGTTTCGTGAAATAGATTATTATCTTTGCACTTGATAATTGTTAATCAAAGGCCCGGAAGATGAAACTGAACAGAATAAAACTCGTGCTTGTGGAAAAAGAAGTTTCCCAAACGCAATTGGCAAAGGATTTGGGTAAAGTTTCAGCACAATCAATGCGTATTGTAGCAATCGCAAACAGCCTCCTTGGACTTGCTGAATAAAAATAGCAGAATATCTATCCGTGAATATCAAGGGACTTAATTGTCGACAAATAGTAGAGTGTCAGTTCGTTGTTCCGAAAAACAGATGCAGAAATCACCCATTAAGTTGTTAATATAATGCTCTTATATTTAACGTTTTAAGCAACGAAATAGTTCTTTAGAATTTGCACAGCTCATTGATTTTTAGTAACTTTGGATGTAATTTTTAAGATACATAAATCAATGAAAAAGTTAGATTCAAACCAAGATAAAGAGTCACTCCAGGAGGAGGTAAAACGTCTTCGTAAAGAGAAGACAGAAACTTGCATCTCAAAAAGACAAGTTCAAGGCCGAAATGTGACAAAGCCCGAGAAGGGCTTAAAAAGACGTTGGGAAGATAACATTGACTGACGAACAAAGTCGATTACTCTCGACCCCTGTTCCCGGACATAGATTCCCTCTTATAGTCATTCAACTCTGTGTCTTAATCTACATGCGTACACCATGTGGGCTGCGGACAGTCGTGACGATCCTGGAGATCTTCGCCGAGCTGCTGGGTGATACTTTCGGAGAGCCCGATGCTACAACACGGTTGAGAACTGGGTAAAAAACTTGGCCTCTCTGTCTATCAGGATGACCAGCCATGCAAGGACAAGAGTTCGCAATGGTCGTGGATGAGACATTACCATAAATGGGCAGAAACTTCTCCTAACCCTATGGTGTTCCTTTCGAGCACCGGGTCGTCCTTAAAGACACGAAGATGTTACGGTTCTTGACATGTCGGTCAGCAAGAGCTTCAATGGCGATGACGTTCAAGACAGAATAGAGCGGCAGAGAAATCTCAGGAAGTACTTCCGATTACATCATAAGTGACAAAGGCCATACACCTGGTCAAGGGTATCACCAGCTCTGGACATATATATCATGCAGATATTAGTCATTCCATGGGTGTAATCCTCAAAGAGGTTTATAGAAGCTAATCTGATTTTACAGAGCTTACAATACTCCTTGGCAAGAAACGATTGCAGTATCATCTGACCGACAAGGACATACTGTGCCTCCTAACATGAAAAGCTATATCACGATTCATGAATATGTCCTCATGGGTTCTTTGGGGTAATGAGATGCTTAACTGCTATGATACTCTCCCAGAGAAAATGCAGGAAGCGTATGTCTTCATAAAAAGGATTATGAGTCCCTGTTAAAGAACACAGACGGTCATTTGTGCTGTAAGACACGTCGAGGCCATCTGCAAGAACAGAAGGCTTCTCGATTATGACAAGTAGGAAGTGCAAGTCCTACATCATTACTCCGTCTTAGGAATACACACTATCGGCAGGCACGCGTTGGCATCAAGATGTTTGAATACTTCAAAGGGAAGAGCACCTCTCACTGACAATATGAGCATCAACTTATCATCCGACATCATTGAATCTACTTTTGGCATCTAATCAGGTAGGAGGTAAATGTTACTCATAAGAGGCATCTACCTCCTACTTTTACATTTACCGACCTCCCACACCACCGTACGTGCGGTTCCGCATACGGCGGTTTCGGGCTTTCTCATCTCACGATGTGTGGCAAGTTGTTTTCAGCTATCCCTTTGAATACGACCACTTCTATTCTATTGTCGGATTCCGTCCTATCGTACGAATAGAGAGTTCCTTTCGGACATCTGGTTACAAACAAAATCGTAGGGTAGCAATCATTTACTATTGCACTGCCCGATTCAGCCCTTCCCCATAGGCACACGTGCCTTAGGTACTATGGCATCTGCTGACTTCTCACGACAAGTTTTGCTCCATGAGTTACGTTAAAGAAACGAATCGTCATGTCCGTGAGACCTCCTCGGATAAGAGCATTGTCTTTCCATCTTATACCTACTTCATTTACACCAACCGTTCCGAATAGCTATGGGACTTTGATTTGTTTTAGCAATCTCATCCACGGTCATATGCCTTGTATGAAGTTTCTGTCCGTTAGGTCAGATGTTTGCCGCTGGCTTCCTTCAGATTTCACCTCACGATGAACACCCTTGCCTTAGGCTATGTAATTCCCGCTATTAGGGCTTACTCGGGACTTACACCCGTTAGACAATACTCATGCCGAGCGTACCAAGAAGAACCGTGGCAATGAAATCACTGTCACGCTTCTGGCCGGGATAGAGCGATGTCCGCATCATGCAGACGGTATCGGAGGAGGAAGTCCGGGAGGCGCTTGACTTCGTCAGGGGAGGATAACGGACCGGACCATCCACAGTCTGCTCCCGCCTGCTGTCCATTGGCCGTGGAGGCTGTCGGACGGATTGAAAGACGGTCGCTGGATCATTCACCGGATTGCATCAGTGACGACCGTACTCGTATCTGCGGCCGCTCTGGATGTCATAGTTATGTAAAAAGCAATCCGTTTGTAATCAAACAGATACGATTGCGAGCAAAAGGGTGCTTAGTTGCGTTCTCGGTAAGCGCTTACCTGCGCTTCAATCAGGCCTTGTCTGGCTTCCAAGCGGACCTTACTTGGAATGCGGGTTATAATACAGCAGATTGTTTTCCTTTTAGTCCGCCCCTTGTCGAGTATGGTTTGTTTCCGCTCCGGGGCGTGGTCGTCTGATTGACGGTAAAGGTCTGGAGTCCTCTGTCAGCGCGGCGGCCCAGACCTTTTTCTCGCATGAAAAAGTCTTGCAGTGGACGATAGCCCCAGCCATGGCTCTCCCTATTTCTTTACGAACCGGAAGTCAGTGCAAGAGTCAGCATCCAGTGCATTCTGCGGCTGGCAGACGATTGTCAGGGTCATTGCTTCCTGTTTTCAGCGTGTTTCTTGCCATCGTTGCTCTGGAACCAGGTCTTTGCGTCGAGGGTTATCGTACGCCATTCTCCGTTCGTGTTGAATGAAGAACCGCCCGAGCGGGATTCCAGCGATTTCATCTTGTCATTGCTGCGTGCTCCAGAAGATGAAAATCGCCAGTTGAGAGTGGATTGGTTTTCGGTCCATACTTCAAACTCACATTGTAGTTCTCCGTGTGGGCGGCGATATCCGCATCCGCAGGTCGAAGTGACCGGCTATCAGCGTGTCCCAGTTCCATGCGCGTATGTATGTTCCTGCGGCGGAGAAAGATCCCCGATAGGAGACACGGGGTCGCCCTCTGCGTTCCGTCGGTGAAATAGCCCTGGTCGGTCCACGGGAAGTTTTGTCCGAAGAGATAGCTCTTTCCATAGCTGGCGCGAAAGGTACGCCCCTGGTCGCGGAACTTCAGCCTGCAAAGGTGTTTTCATCTTCGGACTGTTCAGTACGACCTCTGCTCCTTTCGGCGGTCCGCTCGGGGATGGTGAGAGACGAGGCGGAGTGTCGCTCTTTTCCACGACGCTGGCGGATTGGCCGTCGATGGTTACTGGGCGGACTCCGGAGAGACCATAAGGTCGAAGAACCGGCCTGTGACGACAGCGTCGGTGCCGGTTGCGACACAACTCGTTTTCAAATCCGTTCACCACGAGCTCGGGAAAAGAATCGTAAGGGTGAGTCACCTCGCCCTGTTCGGTCTGCCGGTAATCGTGATGGTCAGCTTCGTCGGAGCCTCGGCGGGATGCGTACGTTTATTCTTCTGCGGACCGCATAGATGCTTCTTCAGGTCGACATTTACGTCATTGAAGAGGATGGCGCTTTCCACCTGTGCCAGGTTGTCGCCCTGGATGGCAAAGCCACTGTCCCATCTCTCCCTGTGTGATGGAGTTTCGAGCTGGTCGGCGGGTTATCTTCTCAATCTTCGGTGCACCGTCGGAAGAGACGTCGTCCATCAGGATGATCGACTATGTCCTGCTGGCAGGCGGACAACAGCAGCGCCAGCACCGTCAGTGCCGCATAGGACATCTGATTGATAATCTTCATGTGTCATGACTTTTTTCATAGCGACGGGCTTACCATCCTCTGTTGTTTTTCTTTGATGTACTTGTTCCGCCTCACCTCCGAGTTGGGGATAGGGAGAGAAGATGCTTCTCGGTACGGGGTCTTCAGAATGTCCACCTCGTCCGTACCGCTGATGGCGTTCAGTGCGGCAGATAGATTCCCATCTCGATCAGATCCCAGCGGCGGTCGCCTCCTCGGCAAATTCCATGGCTCTCTCCTAGGACAGCGGGAACGGAATTTCACCCTGTCGTTGATGTTCCCCGCCCCGGAGAGCGTCTTCGGCGTTGCGTTGCGCGGATGCGCACCCTTGTTCGATGCATCCAGAGCCTCCTGCGTGGGACTCACCCGTTAACCTCGTTGGCAGCTTCGGCGTAGATGAGCAGCACGTCGGCAAAAGCGCAGGAAAAGGGTAGTAGATGTCCGTACGCTCCTTCGTCCGGTCAGTAACGTAGGTGTACTCGTTCAGATAAGCCAGGTAGTTGTTATCATTCTTGCTGTCTGTAGGAAAGTCCGTCATTGAACGGCTCTACGGGTCCCTACCCACTGTCCGCCTGCACTGCAGCATATCCTTGAGCCTTTTTTCTTCCATTCTTCGTGTTGGGATACTAAAGAAACCAACGCGGTATTGAACATCAAAGCAGCGCTGCCAGCGGTGTATGACCCTTTGTTATCCGGTAGTCCTGCGGTTCGAACCAAGCTTGTACCAGTGATCGCGCATTCCATGTGCATTCCGTCAACAGACCCATCTGTATTCAGCAGTCCGACGTACCCGTTTCCCCGAAAGAGACTCCATAGATGGCATTGTCTGGAAATAGTCTGAGGCTCCAAATGTGTTCCGTCTTGTTGCGGTTGCCGATAGCCCAGAGACCGTCATAATTCAACAATCCGTAGTCTCCATATTTCCCATCCATAACCTCCTTGGCTTTGTCTCGAGCAAGCTCAAAGTATTTTTGTAGTCAATCTTGTCGTCAACCATTGAGCTGTGTCTTGGTGTGCGCTCTATGGCGACGGGACTGAGTATAGACCTTTTTCTCCATTGACCATCTGGAAAGCCTTTCCGCCGCGGACGATGACGCTTCTCGCCTGTGGGGGACAGCGCCGAAGCCATTGTCAGGTGAGACGCTTCGCCAGCAGCGAGGCTGCTCGCTCTAGCCGACCCGTGTCCCAGGATGAACTTCCGGTCTGTGTTCTTGTAGGACAGCTGTTCAGCTCTTCTTCAACATTCCACAATATAATTGTACACGGAGTCTACCAGCTGGCGGGCTGCTGGATATCCACCTTGCCTGAATTGATCGTGTGGTCACGGATGGGAAGCGGTCCAGCACGCACGAGAGGAGAAATAGAATAGGCTTTCAGGAGATATAACTCTCCCAGGGCATTGTCCTTGCTTCAGCCGAAGCGCCCGTCATCGGCTCGACATGCTCGATTCTCAGGTTGCAGCGGTGGATGACGTTGTATATCTTCTCCCACATCTGCTGTGCATGGTCATCGTCCTGAAATTGCCTGATCCGAACTTTCTCCGAGCGCCCAGTCCGGTCCCGTCGTGTACATCACAATCAAAGTCCAGGACATGTGGAAAGGCATCCCAGCGGTAAACTTCATAGGTCAGGGCGCTGTATGCTCCTGTCACCCATTGCTGCGCCCTTCTGTCGGAATCGGAGATGGTCTCTTCATTGCGAAGAAAAACTCTTTTTCTTCCAATGCATCGTGCACATGCTGCCAAGGCAAGTGAAAGCAATCCACAGAATAAGGTGGATGCAGGTACTTAATATATCTGTGTTTCATATTAAAAATAAATTATACATTAATAGTCTCATCTTGAACCCGATGGAAAAGCTTCTGGAACTTGGGTAACAGTAGTAGTCGACCCCATGACGGGAAGCATCCCATCCGAAAGCATTTACATCAGGTCAGACCAGCTGTAGCTCAGTGATCGTAAAACAGGTTTTGTGGCGCTTGCATAAACATTCATATGTTGGAAAATCCTTTCCATCTCGGTTTGAAGTTGAGCACTAAGGCTAATATTCTTCATTTCCTGAGGTGGAGGCGTCCTCTACATATCGGTCTGAGATTTTCACGTCGCGATTCCGTGTAGCCACGTTCTTAGGCCATCTTGCTCCGACAATGATTATCTTCTGTCCAACGGGTGTTGTAAGCACTGAGGAATATTGCCGATGTCGTCCAGCCGAACATCACGGAGGTTGGCATTGAGGAGGTCATCGACGGATCCCATGAAGAGAAACTCAGGGTGAAGTCCTTCCACTTGAAGCTGTTGGTGATTCCAGTGAAATCCGGGTTTATTACCGATGACCGTCCGGTCATTGTCATGTGATAACCCCATCGTTGTTCAGGTCTTTGTATTTTATCTCGCCAAGTGCTAGACGTCTGATATCGGTCGGACATATTAGCGTACTCTTTGTTCATCCTTGCCTCTGCCTCATTGTCATAGAATCCGTCTTCAACAAATCCATAGATGGTACCAATGGGATATCCGTTCCGCTGAAGAAAGACCTGGGTCATAGCAGCGGAAATACGCTCAGAAAAGAAACGGGTCGGACTCAAGCCTCCAACTGCATTCTTGTTGAATGCAATATTAGCATCAATATCCCAGTTGAAATCTCCTCACAGCATAGAATTTTTCCGCTTAATTCCAGACCTCTGTTCGTGACATATCCTTCATTTGACCACATATTGGTAAATCCGTTACTCGAGGGTATCGCTGTGCTGCAGCAAATCCGTGTTTTCTTCCAGTACAGGTCTGCCGTAAGGTTTACCCTGCCGGAAAGAACCGATACATCCAGACCGATATTATATTGGTCGGTTGTCTCCCATTTCAAGTTCTTGTTCAATGCACCGCGCCACAAGACCTCTGAGAATCCGCTTGTCAGAGATCCATTGTACGGATAGTTGGCTCACTATCATATAGAGCTGTGCTTAGTAGCGCCAATGCCTTGGTTACCCTGTCTGTCCGCGTAACTAGGCGGAGCTTCAGGTTATCGAATACTATTCAGCCGTTTGATGAACGGCTTCTTCAACAGTCTCCATGCAAAAGGCACCTGAAGCGAAATGCCCGATCTTGTTGTTGGACTGTGAGAACTTGCTGGACCCATCACGGCGCAGCGAAGCCGCAGCTATGTATCTGCCGCCGCCGAAAGAGTAATTCACACGTCCAGGAGTGACATCAGCTTTGCTGTCCCGGTCGCTTTCAGGGGCATTGTAGTTCAGTCGAACCCCATGTTGTAATTCATAGTCGCATCCGTTGGGAAGTTGTAGGCGGACATTGACTTGGATCCGAAGTCTGCTATTTCATAGGTGAAGCGGACGGCATTCAGCGAATGCTGTCCGAACGACTTGTCAAAGTGAGCAGCGACCTCGTTAGTGAGGTCTTTCCAACCAGCTGTCGCTCTGTCCGGCACTGCCATTCTTCGGGTATTTTCCTCGGCGGTATGACGATCGTAGCTATCCCCGGCTGTTGCTTGAGTAGCCCAGTCCCAGATTCTGGCAGGAACTTCAGGTAGCTGGTCAGTTTGACTCTCCATATATGAAGAACTGAACGAAGTTGTTGCTTTTTGCTGGTCCTTTGAGTTGTTAAGATAGACCAAAGGGTTGGAGGCCAGCCAGTTCAGCTTGTCCGACTCATAGACGCTCACATCTGGCGCATACGTTGCAGGGAAGATGATGGCCGACCGGATGACACCTACCTCGTTGCTCGATTTCGCAAAATCGGTCGTGGCGTTGGTATAGTTCTGCGACATGCAAGCTCCAGCCAGTCTTTTTACGCGTCTGCCGATGTTCGTGTGCAGGACGTATCTCTCATAGCCCGAACTCCTGATGACACCTGTCTGGTTCATGTAGTTGCCCGAGAAGGACCACCATCCGTTGTTGTCGTTTCCCGATACGTTCAGGTTGTATTCCTGCGAAAAGGCCGTACGGTAGATTTCGTCCTGCCAGTTGGTGCCCGCACCATCGTCTTGTTGCCATACTGATCTTCACGCAGCCCCCGGATTCAGGAAGTCTTCCGGGAGGATTATAGGTGCCCGAACTAGGAATGATCTGCCCGTTCGATTCACGGTACTTCCAGATTCTTCGTAGGGAGTCCGCCGCTTATCTTCCCGCTTTGTAGATTCTCGCATTGAGTTCCTGTTCGTTGACGCACTTTCGCATAAAGTATAAGGATCCAGGACATCTATCTTCTTCAGCACTGTGGACATTCCGAAGTTGAGTGAACTCATCTTGCCCCGCCCTTCGACGGCCTTTCTTCGTCGTAATCAGCACCACGCCGTTGGCACCACGCGAGCCGTAGATCGCCGTGGCGGAAGCGTCCTTCAGAACCTCGATCGACTCGATGTCATGCGGGTTGATGGACACGCAAGCGCGTTCATGTTCATCTGGCTGCCGTCGGTGGCTTTTGCTCGTTGGCGTGGATGCCGTCTCGAGATGGGATGCCATCGACGATGTAAAGAGGCTGCGTGCTGGTCGTGAACGAATTGGCACCGCGCACGTTGATGCTGATGGCGCCGCCCGGCGCACCGTCCGTCTGGTTGACGGTCGCGCCGGCGAGCTTGCCCTGCAGCGCCTGGTTGAAGCTGTTGGAGCTGGTACCGTTCATCAGTTCGTCACCGCCGATTTTGGCCACTGCTCCCGACAGGTCGCGCTTCTTCATCGAACCGTATCCGACGACGACGACCTCGTCCATGTTCTCTGCACTTTCTTCAAGACGACATTGAGCGTCGAGTGGTTGCCCACCTTTATCTTCTTGCCCAGCATACCCATGCTGGTATGTCCAGAATGTCTTCGGAGCTGCCTTGACGGAATAGTTGCCGTCGATATCGGTAATGCCGGCGACCTTGTCCTGATTTTGATGATCAGCTCCGATCACGGGTTCGTTCTTTGTGTTCAGTATCTTTCCGTGACCTGACGGCTCTGTACGAAGCCTGTCGAGGGGCAGGAAGCTTAGCACCATTAGAATAAATAAGAGTCTTCTCATAATGATAGAATCGTTTGATTGTTCACTTGCATCCTGGTTTATGTATCATACTGGAAAACAACAGGTTATAAGCGAAGGACAGTACGGCCCTTGCCACTGTTCGAGCAGCTGCTTAGTTGCACGCCAAGTAGGCGCTAGTTGCACTGCAATCAGGTCTTGGTTGCATCGCAATCAGGCCTTGTTTGCAATGAGGCTGACTGCCTGATAAAAATCCGGATGCTTTTAGACAGAAATTTTTAAATAGAAACTTAGATTGTTTACTTGAGGATTAATTGTTTACTTGAAGATTAATAGAAGATAAGGTGCAGCGTTGCTTCCAGTCCCCAGCGTCTGTCAGGCATATTTTCCCATGACGAAGTCCAGTACACGCCATTCTCTAACTGGTGCCAGGAATGCATGTTGAAGTCACATCCTTTTTATTGAAGCGCACACTCTGGATATAAGGATTGACGGTCAGGGGTATTCTGTGCCGTGATGGCCCAGCACCTTGCCTTTTCCGGTCTTTATCTGGACCCTGTCGAGACAGGGTCCTGTTACCGTCAAATCCACCGATGCCGGGAATGCACGGGTACAGCCCTATTGCCGAGAAGACATAGAGGGCCGACATCGCCCCGGCGTCATCGTCGCCTGGGAAGGCCGTCGGGGGTGTCGTTGAAAGAAGACAGCACTTTCCTTACCAGAATCTGCGACTTCACGGCTTGCCAAGATAGTTGTAGACGAATGCACTTCAGAAACACGGTTCATTGCCCAGCCAGTAATAAGGCTGGTCGGGTGCCCAGCCACGGTTGATTTTAGAGGAAAAGCATCAAGACGGTCTTCAACGAATTTCCGGCCGCCTGCCAGGCTGATGACAACATCCATGTTGTGGGGACGCTCCAGAAGTACTGATCGCATTCCCTCGTTATAGCCGTCGGTCCCTGTTTCCGTGAATGGAGAGAAAACTCCCGTCCTGTTTCCTGGGGCGGAAGAGGCGGGTCTCTTTGTCGAAGATGTTTTCAAAGTTCTGCGCACGGTCCATGTAATAGCTGCAGAGGAGTCAGCCGGCAGCCTTGCAGATCTGCGCAATGGAGAAGTCGTCAATACAGTATTCCAGCGTCATGGAAGCACCGTGCCCATGTCTCGTCAACAGGCACGTAGCCATAGTGCATGTAATCGTCGAGACAGACCCCATCCCTGGTAGCCCTTGCACTTCAGATAGGACGTGGAGACGCTTTTCATCATGTCCTTCCGAAGCCTGGAGGTCGCAGTCGTGCTCCGCTGGCATACATGGCTGCTATGAACGGGAACGTGGAATAACCGTTCATCACGCCATACTCCCATTGTTCATGCTCCAGTTGGGATAGGCGCCGCCCTGTTCTGCATCGTGGAGGAGCGACTGTATCAGTCTGACGACTGACCTTCCGGTGCCAGCAGGGCTAAAGGAAAGAACTTGTACGATAGGTGTCCCAGAGGAGAAGTTGGCATATTGTTTCTGCCCGGCTCTACCTGGTGTACCTTGTCGTCGAATCCATGTATGCCCCGTTCACGTCATTATAGATGTTAGGATGCAGCAGGTTATGGTGAGACTGCTGTAAAAGGTCTTCCGCTCAGCCTCCGTACCGCTTCCACGGTCATCCGTGAAAGATAGTCGGTCCATTCATCCTGCTACGGTGCTGTGGACACCGTCGAAGTCCCAGCAGCTGATCTCTGCGTTCAGGTTCTGGCGGGCATTGTCTACGCTCATAGGAAATCGCCATCTTCATCTTCACCGGCCTGTCCTTCCGGTTGCCGAAAAGAAACGAATGCGGCAATGTCGTCACCTGCCACGTTCGACTGCCGGGAAACTTCTCACGTCCTTTCCATGTACCCGTGAGTCAGAGAAACGGGCATTGAACTTCGCCACGAAATAGACCCTGTAAGGCCGGTCGTGAGGTCTCTCCAGAAGCCTCCTGTAGAGACCCATCCTGTCACGGTCAGTGAACTGGTCTCGATATGCAGTTCGCCGGCACCGATTCCGTTGGCACTGTTCGTCGGCATGAAGACACAATGGGCGTCATCCGCGCTCTTGAAAACGAACTCTCCGATGGCGGAATGGGGCATGGCGGTGAACTTCGTATCTATCTGGTAGTCGAGCAGCGATACCGCATAATAGCCCGGCTTGGCCGTCTCGTGCTCATGCTGGGAGAACTTCGAACGGTAGGCGAAACCGGTCGCCGACCGGTGTCCTGTCCAGACTTCCAGTGACCGGGAAGGAACTGAAGCGTCCTGCATGGCATGAGCGAGCCGACACCGCTGAAATGTGTCATTCCGAAGCCGTTGATTTCAGAGCGGAATACTTGTACCCCCGGGGCGGAGACCACATCTTCTTTTGTCGAAAAGGATTGTTCGGACTGATGGAAATCATCCGAAAGAGCCTGTGCTCGCAGGGTAGCAGTTCCCTCTCATTTCCGTTCCGATAAAGGATTGACGGCATCATAGGGCGATACCGGCTGGGATGCACCCGGACAGCGGGAGGACCGACATCAAGACCGAAAGGATGATATGAATTTGGTTCTTAGCATTCTTAGCATGGATGTTCGTATTGATGAGTGGCAGACGAGCTACAGCTTCACGCCGTAAAGCTCAAGTTCCCAGAGACGGATGGTGAAGTCCCTTGAAGCGGTCATAGGCGACGAACCTGACATACCGGCCCTTTGCCGGTGCGAAGCTCACGTCCTTGACGCTGTCGTCATTGCCGGTCGCTCATCGCTCAGGGTCCAGTCCCGTCCGTTCTCACTCACGAAGAGTTTGAAATTCTGCACGTTGTCGCGAGTCGGGCTCCTTGGTCTTGCAGTCATAGAGCCTCATGCGGTAAAGTTCACTCCTGGCCCAGGTCGACTACGACCTCGTGCTCCTGCGGTTCTCCTCGCACCATTTTTACTGTAGTTGTCGGGCTTGCCGTCCCGTCGAAAAGCCAGTCGGGCTTCTCTGTCCCTACATTGCCGGTGCAGGAGACGACTTTCTTCCCGACGCTGAGGAGCTCCATCTTCTTCGTGTTGGACACTTCGATATTGGACTTCGGTTCCACGTCGTCACGTTCGTCATTGCTGGACACGTCCACACTTGACGGTGTAGCTGCCTCTATCCTCAATCTTCAGGATGACCTTGCTGCCTCGCTCTGACAGCTTCCTGGCCTGCTTGGGCAGTATCTACTTGTATTTGTAGGAGGTCGACGGAGCCTGTCCCTACCACCTCGAACGTCACTTTGCTGTTGGCAGGCATCAATGACTTGGAAAGCGCTTCAGGAAAGTCTTCCTCCTGCTTCCTGCCCGAAAACGGCGGAAGTCCCCAATACGAGCATAAAGCTCAAAGCTGACAAAAAGATTCTTCATAATCAGTTATGTTTTTAATTGTTAATCACTGGTTCATTTTCTTCAATATATAATCTATCCTCCACCGTTCCTGATGTCGTCATAGTTCACGATTCCATCAGGACATTCCTTTCCGTTCACCTTGACCGACTGGATGGAACGTCTTGTCGTGTGGTTGGGAGCACTTACGACGATGTTTTCCTAAAGGACGCTGATGGTGACTTCCTTGAATATCGGGAATTGAGATAGTAGATGTTCTGCCCGGCATTGGGGAAGAAGCCCATTGCGGAGAAAAAGCCACCAGGACGACATGGCACCGCTGTCATCGTTGCCCGGCATGAGTATTCGCCGAAGAGGTTTCCATTACGTAATTCGCAGTAGCAGGTGAGGTCCATCCGGCCTACGTGGTTGAAGAGACGCGTAGCAAGGAAAGACGGTTCGTTGGCAAGTTCAAGCAGGCTGTTCCTGAAGCCGTAGTCCAGCTTCTTCGCGAGGCGCTTCCCTCCACACAGCTCGACGAGGCCTGTCGATGTCATGTGGCATGAAGAACGAGTAGTCCAGGCATCGGCCTCGTAGAAGTAACGTTTTCCACGAACCCCAGAAGTAGGTCGCGTCAATGGGAATCCACTTGCCGTCTATGGTCTTCGGACAGATAAAGCCCTTGAAGCCCCTGCTCTCAGGTCTGGATTCCACATATTGACCCATTGGTGCGAACGGTCCAGATACTTCTTGTAGTCACATGTGGTCCCGAGTTTCCTGGCTGCTTCAGCCACGCAGAAGTCATTGTAAGAGTATTCCAGCGCAGTCGACTGTGCCATGACACCGCCGGGAAGCCATCCGTGCTTTCTGTAGAAGAGGGAGTCGTTCTGTTCCAGCCCGGTTCGCCTATCATCAGGGGCTGCACGGCGTTCATGGTCGGCGCTGAACTTGAGGTATCGGTATGCTTCGTTACGGTCAAAGCCCTCGAGGTCCTTGAGGATGGCGTCAGCAACGATATTATCCCACATCGTTGCCGCCCCTGCTCCTCGGCCATGTCGTTGCCTGCGATATAGGCGTCTTTCACCTTTCCGTTCACTTTCAGGCGGTTGATAAAGGACTGCACGTTACGCGAAACGACATCGGGCCGATGATGATGAGCAGAAACAGCGTCCGCCATGTGTCCCATACGGCAAAATGGTCGTCCCTAAAAGCTCCATGTTTTTCAAAAGCCGGGAAAATCATTCGTGCGGTTGCGCGGCATGAGCAGACTGTGATAGAGGGCGGAATAGAACATCTTCATGCCGTGTGGCCGGACGCTTCGCTGACGACGATGTCACTCAGGATGGAGTTCCATCTTCGAGACCGTTCTTCTGTACGGCGGCGAAATCCCATGCGGGGAATCTCTTTGCCAGGTACTTCCGCGCCTGTTCGATGCTCTTGAACGAGATGGCTATCTTCATGTATGGCTTCGCCTTTCTTCGTCTTGTAGTAAAGTAGCTTCCGATGCGGTCGTTTCCGCTGGTGAGGACAGCCTCGCATACGCCGTTCTGCAGGCTGCCGTTCTTCCATACACCGAAAGAGCCGGCCTCTTGCTCAGTTCGGCAGAGAAGTGGCTATAGCAGTACCCACCGCTGAAGCCGCCCTCATACTCTATCATGCGCATGAGAACCTGCCGGGCGAAGCAGGGTCGATGGCAACCGTATTGGAGCGTACGGAGCCGCTGATGAATTTGGCAATGTCGCGCGTCAGACTGTGGGTCACGTCCACTGGCTAATGCTGGCATTGTCCGATCTCGGGAAACGTGAAGCGGTAGATGGCTGCGTGTTCTGCCGGTGTCACCTCGGTCGTTATGCGCATACCGAGTGAGCGTCGCCTTATAGTAGTTGGGCATGGTGACTTCATCCGAAGCAGGCGAGTCGTGCTCTGTTTCACCCACGCTGAAGCCGATCTGCGGCGAGACAAGGAAGTGACCATATTTACCCCATCCCGTCCGCTGACGTGCAACTGTCCGAAACCACGGATAGGCTGTCCGGGGGCATAGCCGTCATGTTCGCGCTCAGGTGTCTGCGGTGAGGATTGATGGGCGAAAGGCAACTGCGGACCGATGACGCGGTTAGCTTCCTGTCGTCTATCACGCCTACTTTAGTGTCGACAAACGGCACAAGTGGTAGACTTTCTTCTTGCGCCCATATAGAGGAATTCGGGCTTTACCATCGCTCCGTATTTGGATACGGCCCCTGCTCTGGATGCCATACTTTCCTGAACCCACACCTGGAACTCCATCAGCCGGACGGCATCGTCCTTGGCTGAAGCGGGTACCAGGAAACGGACGAACCGCACCTGCCCTGCAGTCTGTCATAGTTCCGTTCGCCTGTGTATTGGATGTCTCGTTGATGCAGTCCGTCCAGTTCTGCCCGTCCCTGGCTGGTCTGTACCTTGAATATGTTGTTCGGATCCCGGTGCTCCCAGATCAGTCCGATTTTCTCTTTATATTGTATTCCAGCTGCGGGTCATACATCAGCCACTTGTCCTCCGACTTGTTGTCGCATTTCCACTTCGTGTTTTTATCTCCGTCACAGGCTTTCTCCGGAGCCTCGTTCAGATTGACCCAGGATGATGCGGAAACCTCAATATGCTTGCTTAAAGCGATGTTCCTGATGAAGTAGAATCTGTTGGGCCCATGGCAGCACAAACCTTTGGTCACAATAGACAAAAGATTATTAAAACGATCATTCTGTTTTCCAAGTAATATGTTATATTTAAAAAGGATGGGGACGATGGAATGCAGCAACCTTGCGTGTTCTGTTTTTCAGCAGTAGAATGTCAATTAAATTTCTGCATGAAAGACAAAAACACCCTTGTCATAACCAAGGTCCGGCAGTTTGTCTCTCGATCTTGCCTCAGTTACGATGTTGGATAACGCAGGACCATTCCATGACATAAAAGGACTTGTGCGAGAGTGAAGTCTCCTGGCCTTTTACATGGATGTCGTCACCACAGGTGAATACTATCTTGCAATTTTTCTTCGTGACTCCGTTTGTCTTCTGGATCATGATACCGCGTCTGGGAACGGTCTGGCGTTTTCCATCCAAAGAATAGTATTCCGTACCCTGATCGTTCTGTACACTTTGATAGCCGGAAATGCCTGTTGCAGGGACCGTCTGAGAAAAATAAGCCTCTTTCAGAACATAAGTTGCACCTGCGTTTCCTTTCACGTAGACTTGGCGAGTTTGTTTTTCCCGGAGCCCAAGGTCACGGAGACGTTTGGCGTACCTGCCTCAAAGGGAGCTGATGTACTGGTGTTGTCATCGTATTCAACACATAATTCTCCTGCGGAAGACGTTTTGGAAGTCTGCGACGAAGCTCTTAAAGGCGGAAAAGTCTCTGTATTCGCTGTCAAAGTACCATCCTCTGTGAGGAACCGTCGCTTTCTATGGTTATCGTATGTGTCGGGATTGTATGAAGAACCTCCTCCTTCTTCTATTTTTCTTCAGAGTGAGGTTGAATTTAGTGGCTTTGTTTTCGGCCAGCAGCTGGGCATACTCTGCACTGGTACATGCATAGATCTTGTCTATGGTTACGGTGCCTGGATATTTCGCATTTGGATGAAGAGTCCTTTACCATGTCTTTTATGGGCAGAGTTTAAAGGGACGGCAGCTATTAAAAGCACCGGGCTGTGCGGCCGCTTCTGTTCCCCATGAGTCCTGTTGCTCGGTGCCATCATTGTACTCTACGCTTCATTTTTAAAACATACAGGAGGTATCCGACATTTTGAGGACGATTACATCATATCCGGACAAGTCAGTCCACCTTCATACACGCAGCCCTCGTCATCAAAGAACTTGAATGTCATTCCATTCCACTCACCGAGAAAATTGAGAGTGTTGCCGTTGACGACACTGTTTCCATCCCAAGGCTGGAATTCTCCGGTAATTTCTTTCATTGCATACATGCTCGTTGTAAAAAGCATGGCGGCAAGGAAACATGCTGTTTTCTTTTCTCATCGATAATGGGATTTAGTTTAGATTAGTTATCTTAATCTCATCTTTTGGTATCGTTGCAGCCGTTGACCAATCTGCTACAAAAAGTAAGCATTATTTTTCTATATTGATAATACTTTCTTTACAGAAGATGATACTATATTTTTATCAGACTGGTCCTGGAAATTATTATCTAAAGTTTCCCATCCTTTAAAAACGCAGTCTTTTCTCTATTCACCTTTGCCTGTGGTTCCCCATATCCATTGAGGTTTTAACACATGGCTAATAGAGTTAGTGCAGAGTGTCCACATACTTCATCCCATTTTTCCAACGATTCAGCCATTACAAGGATTTTGCTCATCTCGTTGTCGTTGCCGCTGATCGTAGCCATAAGGTGTTTGGGCGTCATCGAGTGTTTCTCCTAAAACACGAAGAATGCGTTCGATACAGGCAGAACTCGTTTCGCATAACGTGAGTGCCATGAGATCGCCCTCCATATCCGAAAAAGAGTTCGCCCAGGGTTTGATATTCTGTGAACCGCTTTTTCCAAAGCCATGACGGTATATGTAGTGACACAGCGTTGCGTCGGCTATCTGGCCGTTGAGTCGCAACCTTGATAACCTCTAATCGAGATACTGCTGGTCTCCTTGTTCATCACCTCTATGTTCCATCTGATCTGATACACTCTCAAAAGGCTTTACGAAAGACATCCGTAGTGTCCGTGGTGAGCAAGACGTTCCATGCCGGAGTTTCTCCACCATACTTGATGAGGAAGATTCTGACAGGTACATCTCCTAAGTTGCCGTTGAGCTGAATATACCGACATCTATACTTACGACTGCTCTTTCCTCGTTCGCGTTCACTAGGTGGCAATGAGTTCTGCAAAGCATTTTTTCTTCCTGCCCGATACAGGTGTGTGTCTCGTCTTTCCCGTTTTTGCAAAGTCCGACAAAGTGCATCGTACCCTCACCTGCTCTAACACGCCATAAGTTGCTCGTAAGTGAACCAACTATCGGTAATCACATACTTCGCAGTTGGATAATCTTACACCAAGAGATGTATATTTAGGCCAAGGGAAGAAATTAAAAGGATAAGAGAAACAATAAAGCAAAATTCAATCAACAAAGAATTTCTGAGAATAAAAACAATGAAATATCAGAGTAAATAACTATATTTGCGGTTGTGCACTTTCGTTTGACAACGTACCAACTCGACCACTCTGTCAGTGAATTTGGAGAAAGCAGTAAGAAGACTTCACGTTTGGCAGCTGTGAGTGTGGGCAGATACACTTTCCTTATAGAGTTGGCTTTCGCTCTGATGGCTACAATCGGTCTTTGGTGGACTTGGCACGGAGAACTTTCCGTTTTTGCCTACCTCATGTTCATTATTGTCTCGAAAGAGTTCTACAAACCTTTTGTCAATATGGAGAGTCATTGGCTGAACTACATCAAAGTAAAGGACAGCTACGGACGCATTTCCCACCTGTTGGACGCTCCCATTGTCGTCAATCCATCACAGCCGAAAACAGCGGAACGCTTCTGACCTGTCATTTTGAGAGAGTCGGGTTCCATTATGAAAGGAAAGTTTTTGAGATGAAAAACTCACGTTCAACGTTCCCGAACGGACGGTAACGGCACTTGTTGGCTCGTCAGGTTCTGGTAAAACAACCAGTACCAACCTGTTACTTCGTTTTTGGGAACCGCAGAACGGCAGTATCCGTATCGGCGGTATAGACATTCGAGAAATGGACTATGATTATCTACTCGGTAAAATCAGTGTGGTGATGCAAATGTTATTCTCTTTTTCAGACACCATTGCCAATAATATCAAAGTGGGCAACCGCAATGCTACGCAGGAAGAAATCGAGGAAGCCGCACGACGGGCGATGATACACGACTTTATCGTCAGTCTGCCGGACGGTTATGAAACAAAAATCGGAGAAAACGGTTTGGGACTGTCCGGAGGGTCAGAAACAAAGGCTTTCAATTGCCCGTGCGTTCCTCAAAGATGCTCCCATCATTCTTTTTGGACGAGATAACGAGCAATGTTGATCCCTGTCAATGAATACAAGATACAGCAGGCAATGTCTGCCCTTATCCGAAATCGCACTGGTCTTGGTCATTGCCCATCATTTTCGCAAAACCATCCGTAATGCTAATCAAATTATTGTGATGGACAAGGACGCCTTGTAGAGAACAGGACGCATGCAGAACTTGCAGCAAAAAAACGGAATGTACTGCAAATTGCTGTCCATGCAATAACCTAATCAATGAAAAATATGGAGGTATGGAGTTTGATCCATACCTCTCTTTTCCACTTTCATCCATATCAACATACAAGTACGCAGTTATTTCCAACTGCTAACATGCACAGTTTCTTTGATTTACCTTTGCCCATACACCGCTATTGGTGTCATTAAATACATTGTAAGATGGACGAAAAATCAAAGATCGAAGCTCTTTGATGAAAGATTCCAGGACGAGAATCTCAAAGCCCTCTCAGGGACAGATGAGAAAGGCGGACAGAAAACAGTATCGTCCACCCGAGCATGAACAGAGTTTCGAAGTTCGACAAGCAGTAATGCTTTGGAACTTCCTCTCAACTTTCATACGGCAGTTCAAGCCCTCACACAATTTCCATATCTGAGAGTCCTCTTCGAGGGTTGTTGTTACAGTGCACGAGTGCTCACCGAGATGCTCAAAGCACCAGATGCTCCCTCCAATAATGCCAGTTCAGGATAAGAAAAATTCCTAAAAAGTTGGTAATCTCGCCATTGTTTTGAACTTTATGGATTTGAAATCAACGACTCTACATATATAGCGATGAGTTACCGACAAAAGTTACTGAAATATTCTGTGTGTTGGATGACTTCTAAGAATTTTAGATACCGAATTAACTAAAAATCTCCATATCGCCCCATGGACGAGGGATATAAGCAGAATGAGAAACTGCAAAGGGCAAATGTCCAAAGCGAAATCATGACCATCCTGCTGTGCTACCATTTTGGCTCATTCCGCAACTTCAGCACTATACCTCTTTTTCATCGAGGAACATTTTGGCAAGCTACTTCCTCTATGCAGTGTCCCTACACGTTTCGTGAACTCATGCCCTGCGTATTTTTTCGACCTGATACCTTCATGCGCATCCAAGGTTTTGGAAAGTGCATGGGCATTAGTTTCGTCAGACAGTACAATGATTCCAGTATGCCACAACATGAGAAGGAGATTTCAACAAGGTGTTTGATGGACTTGCCAAGAACGGAAAGGGAACGATGGGCTGGTACCCTGGTCTCAAGCTGCATCTGCTGTGCAACGAGATGGGCGACGTACTCACGTTCTGCCTAACTCCCGCAAACGTGGACGACAGAAACCCTAGGGTGTGGGAAGGTCTTCACCAGTACTCTACGGCAAAAGTTTTTGCCGACAAAGAGTACAAGCAAGCAAAAATTCTTTGAGAACCTCTTCACCAGGCATCCATCTCGTTCACGAGCTCAAGTCAAACATAAAATAAAAGCTTATGCCCTTGTCGGGACAAGATGATGCTCGCAAGCGATATATAATAGAATGCATCAACGAACTCCTCAAGAACAAGACCAACCTTGTCCACTCACGCCATCGTTCCGTACATAACTTCCTCATGAATCTTTGTGCGTCATTGGCTGCATACTGTTTCTTCGAGAATAAGCTCGAGGGACTGCCAGTGCGCATTGAAAAGAGGCAATTGGAACTATTCTAAGCAAAACCCTATCGAACTGGCGTAAATATGAGGGTAAGTAACTGATTCCAGCAACTAAAGAACTTCACATACCTATCACCTCCGTATTTACATGCGAGATAATTGAGTGGTTTCTTTCAAGAAATGAGACTAACTGAGCGAAAAAGCGTATTTGTCTTTATACATATCAAAAGAAAACGGTATCAATAACCTTATTTGGGTATGGACATCGGAAAACGCCGATAATGATTGGTATCCTGGTGATGAGTATGTAGACATCGTCGGTACGGATATATATGGAAAAAGATGGAAAGACTGTCTCTCCTGCGGAAATGGCAGAGTGTTCTCAACACCTTGGCTTATCGTTATCCAGCAAATGATTTCACTTACAGAATGTGGTACTATTTCGAAATCAGCTCAGTTGAATCGTGATGCAAAATGGAGTTGGTTCATGCCTTGGTATGGTGGTGCGCATGTCTCTGATGACTGGTGGAAAGCAGCTATGAGTTCAGAAGATGTCATTACAAGATAAATATAATGAATATGAAAAGAGAAAGAAGAGCAAAACTGCACTTCACATGAGTTAAATGACTATCCTCCTCTCTTGTTGAGAGGATTTTCGAGACTATCCTTTGTTTTCTCAATATACAAGACAGAAGAGATCATGATTGTCTGCTGGCTTTCTTTTCTTTCTGAACCTTTAGTATCAGCTAAGATACGTTTACCTCACATACTTTGTGATAATATGGTGTGTGTGAGCAACAGGCAGATGTGACAATATGGGGATGGGCTAAACCCAAAGCAACTGTTAGTATTAAACCTCTCTTGGGGTGCAAATCATACAACGATAGCAGACAAGGACGGACGATGGAGCTTTCGGGTTCCTTACTCCTAAGGCAAGCTGCTACACCACTTAGTATTACGTTTCAGCGATGGAGAAGTTGCAACGTTTACTAAATATCTGCTGGTGAGGTAAGGGTTTGTGCTGGGCAGAGCAACATGGGACACTGAGGTCAATGACTGCCCTGTAGAAGCTATCAAAGAGCAGTGCCGAATCAGGAGATGTCCGCGAATACGTCGCATCCCCTGCTACAATGCGTATGATGCCTCAAGATGATGACAGAATGCCATTGAAATAGTCAATCCAAATACAGCTATGAGTGCAGTGCTATAGGTTATTTCTTTGCCTGTCGCTCTTGGATAAAGACTGATTTGCCCATCGGGACTTATTCTTGCCAATAAAGAACAGAGTAGAGGGCTGGCTTGACAAAGATTATCTCAAACAACATACCAATGAGCCACTGATTCTGCTGACATCGTAAGACGATATCCTACAGAGTGGTTTGATCCTTTGTTATGGGGCAATGGAACATTCCATCCCATTCTAAACTATACAGTACGAGAATACTTTTTCTATCAAGGCTGTAGCAACGTAGGGCAAAGTACCAACAATTTACGGTGAACATCTAACTCTAACTTATTGGTCAATGGAGAAAGAATTTCAATCACCGAATCTTCCTTTTTATTTCGTGGATAGCACCACACAACTGCGGTAACACTCAAGGAACAGATGCAGCTTTGCTCCGTGCGCAGCTAGTTTGCACAGAACGTCCGCAACACGGTGCTTATGGGATCGAAACGACTGGTTTATTCAAGTGAAGCTGACCAGACACACCCTGCCAGAAACGACAGACTGGTGAGCGTCTTGCCATGACTGCGGCTGCACGTGATTACGGATTTTGAGAACATCTACTATCGTTGTCCAAGCCTTGACAGAGTGGAAATACATCAAGACAGCTGCTATGTATATTCAAAGATACTTACAACGGAATAGTCTGCAGCAACTTCGTATGAAGTTTGAGATAAAGCTGGTAACGATGTTTACATCCTGCCCAGCACAATACCTCCATAATGGTAAGTTTGAAATGACATCACGCATGATACAAAACCCGTTAAGTGCGTTACTGTTACCATATTTCCAGTTGGGAACGGTCAAGAATCAAGCAGGATTGCCACTACTTCCTTTCTCACAACAAACTGATTGAAGTAGCCTTTATAGTGTGAATGATCCATAAATTTAGACTCCCGAACCACTTTTAGCTTTTTAGTTTCATTGTACACTGCAATATAAATTCAACAATTACATTCATAATATCAAAAGGGCGTATATTGAACAGCAATATACGCTGCACGTCAAGAGATGGTATCTTCCACGCCCAAAAGAGGCTTGTTTATTCAACAGGAGATCGTGAGACAAGAAAAACAAATAGTTAGAACGGAAGATGAATAAACATCTTTATCGCAAATGAAATAAGAGCCAGTGTTCCGATAATCTATAAAAGTGTCGTTTTGGTTAAGATATATGATTAGTTTCGTCTTTTTAAGTCTTATCTTGCATCGTAAATATCTAAAAACTAAAAATTGGATAAATGAAGATGAATAGAAGATTCCTTTAACAATCCATACTTTCCTACTTCTCCCTGTAATTGGAAGAGCACGACAGAGAGAGTCTATCACTGACACCACAGATGCGGAGCTCATGGAACAATTCTCAAGGCAACATTAATGAGATATTATAGAGTCTAGCCGATGCCATGGTGGCAAGCGGACTGAAAAGATGCTGGTTATACATATATATATAGACGATTGCCGGGCATGGTAAACGTGATGCTGATGGTTTCATACAGGCTGACTAAGCATTTTCCATGGAATAAAGGCTCTTGCCGACTATGTTCATCACGTGGACCAAAGTTAGGTATCTATAGCCGGTTCTGAAACATGTGGGCGCATCTGAGCTCGTTGGGACATGAATATCAAGACGTTGCAATATGCTCGTTGGGGATTGATTATCTGAAGTGACTGGTATACAACCATAATATGCTGCGGGTGCTTGCCCAATCGAACGTGATGCCATTTCAGGCTGCTGAGTCGACCTATCTTCTTCTCTGTAGAATGGGGAATAACCACCATGGCGCGGGCAAAGGGTATATGGCACTCATGGCGACGTAGGACAGATGTTGGTGTTCGTTTGATTCTGCACTGCTCCCAACGTATATAGCTAATGTAGCATCATAGACTGTATCAATCGTAATGATCAGTCTCGCGCTAAGGCGGACCTGACATTGGAACGACCCACATGTTAGCAGTGAAATGGTTTAGTCTGTTAATCAAGACCGTGCACATTTCACTATGTGGTGTATGATGGCAAGTCCACTTATTTGGAAATGATGCTACGCAGTACGAGTGATGAGACGAAAGCTATCTCAACTAATAAAGACCTTATTGCTATTGATCAAGATAAACTTGAGTACAAGGACTTCGTTTCCCTCATTCGTGAGGGACTCGAATATTGGTTCAAACGCTTCTAAATGGAGATTGGGCAATGACCATCTTTTAATCCTACACGTCGATCGCTCTCTTTGTTCAATTAATTGTAAGACTTCAATCTTACAGATGAAGAAGTAAGCAGAAGTGACAGCCTTTGTGATCAGAATGTTTATAAGACTAAAGAATTTATGGACTGGACGAGATGGGAGGGAAAACAACGCTCAAATCAAAAAGTTGAACGTAAATTGTCGTTCTGCACAAGGTGACGTAACTTATCGTTCAATAAAACAATAGTTTTAAGTCTGAGAGAAAGCTTTCCGTTTCTTTCACACACAAACTAATAAAGATAAATAGTTGAAAACGGTTAATATTTCATTCTCCCCTATTGCTGATAAGTACAATCTGTGCACAGATACGCGGAAGTGAGATTGCAGTAATGGTTCAAACCTGATCATGCAAAGTTGGAACTATCGTTTAGGGGGAGAATGCTATCTTTAAGGTAACTGTACTGAAAGGGCTGTCCACTCCCCAAGCGAAAGTTGATATAGAGGCTGGATCAGTTATGTATCCCGATGAAACAAAAGGATGTTGTCTTGCGGGATGGCACGACCACCTGGAAAGCGCTCCATGAAGACAGCTGGTTCTCACCGGTTGAAAGTTGTGCGCACATCGGTACAAGACACATGGAAGTGCTGTGTACAGTTGGTTTTGCACCAGAGACGCTCCAGCTGGGCCGATCAACTGTCCCGCAGGACTTTGGACTGGATTCCCCGGACAAAAGCATATCAAGAGTAAACAATATCCACTTGGATGTGCTCACCGTCGTCTTTTTACCTGAGCTGCTGCACCGATCGTGTAACGGTTTATGAAGTAAGTTTCACGATTACTCTGGTAGCCGAATCATGGTATCCTTTTGTGGTCTCCAACAGCTATTCAATGGACCGACGTCCTGCACTCACTGTCAGTACCTGGGGCAGGTGTCAGACCTGGTCAAGGATGATATATATGGCTGACCGCGTGAGCTATTACACTGAAGCCAGGTGTCACGGCACGCCCGTCACGATGCAGCAGCAGGTGTAGCGATGGATCTCCTGCATGAGTGCTTTTCAATGGTTATTGGGAAGCTAATCTCAGATAACTTACGTATCAGATGCCATATAGACCGCATATGGCTGGCTGGGTGCATTGAGATGTAGATTATCTACCACCCAGTTACCCGAATGGGATGGGAAAACGTTAGGTGCAACAGGCTCAAGCCAAGGTGGAATGTTATCATTAGTATGTGGCGCCCCACCCAAAGTGTCAGCTTTTATAGGTGCTGTTCATGCTGCCATGTGCGACCATGCGGCCTCTCACATGGTAAGCGCTTTCGGCGGCTGGCCACATTATTTCTAGCGGCTCGAAGAATCCTGACAGCAAGAAAGTAGCCATCAGTGGGTACTGATGGAGCAATTTCAGCACGTAGGCTGCAAAGTTCCATGCTGATTTCAGCTTGGATATAACGATGAGGTCGTCCCACCGAACACCGGCTCATGCCACTCATAACGTTATAAAGAGTATGAAGAACGCTGGAGTATTTATCAGGAGACAGGTCATTACTGGTTCTCAAGAGCAATGTGGGACGAATGTGAGGAGTGGACAGCAAAGAATTGAACCATAATCATGTAACTCAGAAAGTGCTATGCGAAAGTGCAAGATCTCTCTTTTTAGCTCTCTGCACGGTCTTTGGTGCAGTTTCTGGTAAAGGCAATACAGTCTTTTGGTCACTGTTGAGAACGGGAAGGTTTTGTCGTAATGATAAGCTCTGCCACTCATATGTGTGCAAACCATTGGCATGCAGCTGGTTTTAGGGTTCAACACAGGAAAGGGCGGAAAATCGAAGTTAGACTCGAAATAAAGAACTTGATGAAATTGAAACGGCTTGGCATCACAAACTCCTCCGTATTTCTAGGGTGGGTAGTGAGGGATGATGACCGAAATGGAAAGCTAAGCCCGTTCGTCAGACAGCACCCAGGTGTGTAGTATAATGACCTCTCCTTGCAGGATCTGGATTATCTTTGCCAGGCAGCTACAGTGCTCGCAATATGGTAGCTGTTCTCTACCCGAATACTCCATGGGAGGAGTGGCGGTTATGGTCATCTTGAAAAACTGCTGGTGCAGTATGCTGTGCAACCCAATGCGCTGGATATCCAGCCTTTATATGAGAATATGCCTCACAATTTGCCACTCAACTCCTTAAAAGCACAAGAACTATTCTTTCTTTAATCATGTGAGGTTTATTGTCTCGTCGCATCAATCGTTATACCGGTAAACGATACATTGATGATCCCATCCATCATGTCGTGGCAGATAGGGAATGAGCCTCGTAAAGCGTTTGATAAGGCACCTCCCAGCTTTGCAGCGCGTTGGCTTTCTAAGGCCGCAGCTTTGATAAAGAGCCTGATCAGAACCACTCTGGTAAGTAAGGTCGGTCGTCAAAGGAGCATGTTGATGATGATTACGACATGCTATGGCAGCGAATCTGCCTGATTCACATACTGATTGTAAACATACATATGCGGCGCTCATAACTGGGGGTGGCAAAACAGGATTCGCTAACCCAACATCTCGAAGAATGCTGGAAGCAATGTCAAAGAGTAGATTGCACAGGCACTTTGGCAATCTGGCAGTGCGTACCGAACAAACTTGTGGTGGAAGAGTCGATGTCCAAGAGATGGTTTGTTTCTCAAAAGCAAGTACGCAGGCATCGGCACGACGCCTATTATAACCTCGTTTTCACCGATGAAAGTCTGATGTCCAAGAGGTGGATACTTTTGCTGGTTGTACTCTGGGGTTGGGTGGACAGGCACCGCCACGGCATGAACAATGGCAGGCTGGTGACGACTCTACTGGCAGACCCTTCTGCACAAGAGACCCATGACTCTAACTCGGTATCTTCGACGGACAAGAGTACACCTAAAGTCATCAAACAGCAATTACAAATCAATCTCCAACAATGAATGAAATGACAGACAACTATTGACACTAGCCCTTGCTGGCTATAACACGAATGCAATGGCCGGAACAAAGGAACAACCTATTTATAAGAACCTGAAAGCGTGATTGAGCAACGTCAATGACCCTTCGAGCAGAATGACGCTCGAAGAGCAGTAGAATCAGATGAACCAGCCTTGTGGGTATTGAGAGCATTTTTAAGCAGAACTCGTCGCTGACGGCAGAAGAGTTGGCAACAAACACGGCAAGTGCCTTCATCCCGGCGTTACGGTACAGCGACATGAGGATTGGACACGACGTGACCGTCTCGTTTCATCGTTCTTACATGTGTTAACCATGGAAGAGGCAAACCACTTGGCCAGAAACCTGCAGTATGCAAAAGTCGTTTACGGTGACACCCTTCATCGGTATCGATGCGATTCATGGTACTGCAAAATGTAAAGCACATACTGTTTATCCAACAACATTGGATTGGCATCATCGTTTGATGTGGATATGGCTTACACAGCCTCGATCAAACAGCTTCGAGGAGATGCGTGCCATGAACATTGCATTGGAACTTCAACCCGAATGTTGAAGTGGTCGTGATGGGCGATGGGGAGTCGTGGTACGAAACGTGGTATGTTGACCCCGTATCTGGTCACATGTGCGTGGCGTACGCAAACAAACGTTGTATCAGCGCACTGGACACGCATCGCACGCATGTCGTTGCGTAGCACATCGCTGGAGTGCTCTGCCTATCACCGGAACAAATGGTGCACTGCGTGATGTCTTCGAGCACGCTTACATGTGAAGCATTCTTCCGACTCAAAGGCTGCGATTCAGCAGGCGAGTGACTGGAATGTAATGATGTCGCACAACGATTTGAATGGTATCCCTTTGCCATACCAACAGTTGGGCGATGCTGATGTGTTACGGTAAAGAATGGGGATTCTGAGCGTTTTATTGTGCGACTGATGGATGATCGAGCACTGCGTGGACCAACATCGCACTGCCGCCACCAATAGAGAGGCTGTTTTACCAGAGTATTATGGCAGGCATGGGACATGCACATGCACCGTGACCAGAATGGCAAACAGCTGATAGGTTGAATTGGTGGAAAGAGGGTCAGGACACCCGGAAAGCAGAATAGATGAAAGCGTCAGACGAATACTGGACCGTAAAATTTAGCTGGGACCCCTGAACACCCTATGCAGTGATGCAAAACACGACCGTGTCATCAACTGACCCAGGAACACAAACGCACAGCTTTTTGAAGCATCTACGTGGATAGCATCGTCTCGTTAAAGAATGACAGACTGGTCACCACTCGATGCACAGAAACATGTGCACAGTACTGGTGATCATCATGCAAAGTAACGACCAAATATTATGGGTGATTGGAGTGAACCAGAGACCAGGTTTCGACGGTCTTACGTGATTGAAAGAGTGCTACCAACCACGGATTTCAAGTTCGTTGATCAAGTTGCTGGATCCACGCAACATGTCGCAGGCAAGCGCACGTTATCGCTGCAGCAGGCAGCCAAAGACTGTGACCTATTACTTGTTTGCTGGTGAATATATGATGCGCTTCCCTGCTGGAATGAATGTACTCTCAGGAGAGATGACACTGATCGCGACACGGACCTTTGTAGGACCACAAAATCAACTGATGCAAGCAACGATTGAAATGAAACAGGTAAACCCACTGTTGTTGTTAAGTTATCAGCGGTCGCTCACTCAGCCTATTCGTTACGCTGCAGAGCATGTACCAGCAATCGTCAACGCGTGGGAACCCGGACAGCTTTGCGGTCAGGCGACTGCGGAGATTACTATGGCGGTGGCAGGTGAACTTTCGGCTAAAGCTGGCTATGATCAATACGCGAGTGCAGTGGACAAATCTCCACATGGTACACCATAAACGCTAAAGTGCTCTTTTCCACCCCGCTAGTATGCTCTGATACACACAAGCCGCTTTATCCCTTTGTTTGGATATGGACCAGCACAAGTTTTCGCTATAGCGATCGTTCCAGTTACACCGATGTTCGAAGCTGTACGTGTCTAAGATCTGATAATGATGGAGAGCCTGTAACCGCTGTATGTAACGATAGAAAATACTGGTCAACGTGATGGTGGTGTGTGGAGACTTTGTCACTGTATATTAACGATCGTTGTAGCATCTGTCTTCGTCTGTAGAAAGAATTATGACTTTCCGCAGTGTTGGACTGAAAGCGGGAGATCAGAAAACACTGTCGAGTCTGATTATCTCAGAGGACTCTCGCTCTTTTGCGATCGAACATGAAACCTATAGTAGAAGTCGATGAGCTTTTGAGGTTATGACAGGGTACAGTAGCCGCGATGAAGACTTGCACAAAGCCACCTTTCAACACCGAATGATATGAGAAAGATATCCTAGTTATAAGTACACAATAGCTTTTGTCATGTAATGCAGTAGCGCAAAGAATATTGAAAACGCATATCATCAATTAGCTGTACCGGTCGAATGTTCACGACAACTGCAGAAAGCATGGTGTACTGTTTGGCCATCAAGATGCACTCTTCTCATGGCGCAACATGGAAATGGGAGTATGGACGAAGCGATGCAATGATGTTTGTAGATATCCAGCAGTACCGGTCAGAACTGGAGATTGGACCAAGCAAAGAGAAGAATTCTGACGCAGTGTCCCATTCGATAAAATGCCAACAAATTGATAGAACATGAGCATCACCACCCACATCCTTGGCAACCCTGTAGGGCAGAATGTTGAACACGAGGTGACAGTAGTTGTTCTTCTTCCTGGGGTAAGGAGAATGTGAAGACAGTTGCAGCATAAACGATTTTAGCCTTTTCTTTAAGTCACTTATGATGGGTCAAGGGTAATATTACTGTTATTTTTCCGTCCCGGCATGAGATGAATGGCAACCGGTTTTTGGTGGGATATCAACAATGCACCCCCGAACGTCATATAAGGCTTTATATCAACCACATATAACACGATGAAACAAGCTGGTCTGTTCAACATTGTTGAGTTACCGTTCAATGGTCAGGCGACACTGTTGAGCATTATTTCCGACGGTCCAGTATGACAAATATGTTGATGTTAGGTGTTACTATATCGTATCAACGGTATCAAGACGACAATCAAAATGAGAAAAGAAGTCAGCTCATGCAAAGAAATACAATAAATTGTGCGTATTAATGAGGCTACACCGAAATACACCTTGATGAGAAGTGAATATCATCAACGTTTCATCGGGTGGCTAAAGGATTCAAACCGTGTTATGTTTCACTTTCAAGAAATGTGTGTGGATAATGTTGAGGAGAATTTCGGACCAGCCCAGAGAAGGCATGTGCAAAAGATTAAAGATATTATAAACAAGGTGTCTTATTGTGTCATTTTGGAGAAATACACTGAAAAAAAGGGAAATGTAATAGTCAACAAAAACAATCAAACGAATATGTCAATATTTACCTCAAACAAAGAAAGCTTAAGGATAATATGAATCTTTACCGTTCATGCCAAACCAATACGATAGAGAATGGTGGGCGGTTTGATGAGCGTTATCAATCCTGCTGGACAGCAGAGCATAACCGCCGGAATGGCGATATGATATGGACGAAAACCAACCCTTCCCCGATGCAACGCATCATGATAAATGCAACCTCAACGCTGGAGCTATGAATGGGGAGGGCAATCTATTGGACGTCAGAGGGAAGGGGCTGGGATCAAAAGTTTTGCTGTGGCAGAAAGTCCTAGTGGTGTGGATAATTTTCGCTTTTGGAAACCAATCACTATGCTCGATACGGAACACCCGTTATCGTCGCCCACGATATGCGTTCAAACATGAGGATATATTCATGGTGTGTTCTGGCGCAGAGACACGGTGATGATGTCAGTCGAGATTCTTTCTCGCAGCCATCGCGCCAGCAGCAGGAATAACGCGCAAAGGAGGATTTGAAATGGGAACGCCATCAGATCTATCTCATCGCCAGCAACGTAATGTTGTACTCATCCTGAGTTTGTAGATGGGAAGTGCGCCATAATAACGCCCGCAGGATGGGTTTATTGATACCGGTTCTGGCGGTGGCATTGGCTGGCTTTGATTGATGATATCACACATGCTGTTGTGCGTGAAGAGAAACACACGTAACGCTATTACCACAATCATCATGGAACAGAAAATGGTGAAGGTCCCCACCCTATTAAGACTCAATAAGGATGGTTGCACTTGCACATGGTGAGAGGTTGTGCCAGTGGATGCGTTATGTTCTCATATGTATATGACTGCTTTGATGATCTCACGGGTGATAAGCATCGCACAGGAGGTTATCTCTGTGCCCGAGGGGAGCGAATACATAGTACGTCATGAATGTAGCTGGATTGCTGATGAGGATGGGCGTGTTTATTCACATGTTTTTCGACACATCGCATGCACGTGGCAAACATCAACTGTGAAAATTAGTTGATTACCGTTACACACCGCAAGATGGTTTACCACAGCAGCAAGCGGTAGAAACAATACAGTTTCATTGCTAAAAATCGTTCATTATGAAAATAATATCTTGGCGAAAAGATAGTTATGGACTGGCGATATGTCGTCATCCATGTCCTGAAACTGTTTGGAGCTTATTCATTTTTATACCGATGTGTTTGGTATTCTCGGCAGCAGTCGTTGGGAACCATACTATTGATGCGTGTATGGATCCTTGATCCCATTGTTGGTGTTATGGTTGATCGAACCACATCAATGTTGGGGAATATTGACCCATTCGCCTCCATTCGCTTTTCGTTATTCGTTGATTACATTAGTTGACTTTTCTGACCTATTTGGCGAGACAGGAAAGATAATATATGCCTTTATTACCATGCACTAATGATGATGGTTCATTC
>BNJU01000144.1_pt1 | contig 59323 bp, 97 predicted proteins | sample 8539281 | NCBI WGS metagenome assembly BNJU01 (sample SAMD00202456, study PRJDB9452) | human saliva metagenome | isolation source: human saliva | place: Japan
AAATGAATAATATATTAAACCGTTACTAGATTAATCTAAAGAAAATTGAAAATGTCCAAAACTTTTGTGATAATATAGAAATATTTAATAATCTGAACAGAAGAAGTGGAATCTGCTTATAAACAGAGGTTTAAAAGCAAGTGTAGAAATATAATGATAAAATTCATACAATCACTTTAACTCTTACAGTTAGGATAGTAAAAAGGGGACATTCAAAAAGTTTTGTATAAAAGGAATATTTCGCAACATTTCTCTAAAAAGATTCAATTACTGAGTTTATTGAAATACGCCTTGAGTAAAAATCCATATCGATTTACTCATCTAAAATTTTTATATCTTGACAAACAGAATAATATGGTACAAATTGTAATATAAATATTACAATTGAGGATCATGCCTACATTATCATTGAGAATGGAAAAGAAGATTTAGAACTTTTAAAAGAATATTCAAATATAACTAATCTAATATGTCATCTTTTCGTCCGTAATTTAATTTTAGACAAAAATATATGATGAACAACTGAAGAAGATGAAAAGAATATTAAGAAGATGGGAAAATTCAAAATCTGATGCTTCTGCTGAAGAAGTTTTTAAAAAGGCTAGGATTATAATGGACTATGAAGTAAAATTTCACTGAATCTGCAGAAAAAAGATCTATTAATTAAATCAAATAAAGCAATTACAAACTTTAAAAATGGATTTCAGAAAAATTTAATCGGTACACAAAATCCAAAGCAAAGGGGAAAAAGCACTTACAGGAAATTTAAAAAGGATTATGGAGATATCGAGTAGGCTCTAGAGAATCGTACTGGAAATAAAATGATATTTTATTAATATTACTATAGAAATTTCAGATAGAAAAAGAAACTTATAAAGATAAAAAGAGAAAACATACACAAATGGAAAAATAAAATAAATGAGAGTGTACAGAATTTGTTTAAACCTCAATAATATATGATAAAATAATCATATAATATTTGGAGGTTTTTGTTATGGCTAAAAAGAAATCTGTCTATTAAAATATAGTTATAGAAATATTTAATAATCTGAACAGAAAAGTGAAAGTTGTTTATAAACAGAAGTTTTAAAAGCAAGATGTGGGAAAAGAATACAAAACAGTACCATTATTAGAATATAAGCCAGATTATATAAATAATATACAAAATGGACAATTCAAAAACAACAAATGAAAATATTTAAAATAACAGAAAAGGGTTTATGACTATTCATCAAAGAAGTGAGGATAAATAATGAATATGCAAAATCTATTTAAAGAAGGTGATCAAAATGAGAGTCTATAGGAAGAAGTTTACATTTTATAGCATTATGTAATCAAAATATGATGTTTAATAAATAGCAGATAGTTTACTAAAGGAGCTGTATGAGATGAGATATGTTTTCAGATGTAGATTATGAACTGGATGATATAGTAAAAACGAGTGAGATTTGTATAGATGTGACAGGACAGAGATATTTTTACAACAATATATAAGACAGAGAAAACGAGTTTTTCATGTGACTATTAATGATTGGTCTCAGAAATGGAGCTGTACATTATAGCAATGATATATCAAAGAGACTTCTGTTAGAAAAAGGATAAATGATGCCAGAAAAGAATTCAGAAGATCTATTTAGGCCAATATAGAAAAATGAGATGATTTGTAAAAAGTCCAATTTTTGAAAAGAAGAAAAATCAAAAATTTAATAATAGTATATATCAGGAATGAGTGTAAAAATTTTTGTAAACTTTCAAATAATATATGGTAAAAAGAACTATATAATATTTGGAGGTTTTTATTATGGCTAAAAGAAATCTGTCTATTAAAATATAGTTATAGAAATATTTAATAATTTGAACAGAAAGAAAGTGAAAGTTGTTTATAAATAGAAGTTTAAAAGCAAGATGGAAAAGAATACAAAAACAGTACCATTATTAGAGTATAAAGCCAGATTATATAAATAATATACAAAATATAATTCAAAAACAACAAATGAAAATACCTGCAAAAATAATAGGAAGGGATATCAAAAATGTCAGAATATACAACAATTTGGGAAGCAGTAAGATTTGGAACATTAAAAGATGTCATAGAAATATTCAAAAAGGAGATGAAAAAAATTGGAGATGCATCAGGAGATAGTATCTTATTTGATGCATTAGCAAATACTAATAGCATTGCACGTTATGAAATTACTAATTTTTTTAATAAATAAAGGAGCTGATGTTAAAAGCAGTAACAGAAGATGGGATAAGTTTATTTTTTCCCGTTATTCTCATATGGTTGGACAGATATAGTAAAAACAACAATATTATGTAAAAACATTATTGGAAAAAAAGGCGCGGATATAACAACAATTTATAAGAAAAGAACGGACAGTTTCATTTAAGACAATATTTAATACTGGTACTTCTGAAATGGAAATGTTGCCATTATATCAGTTAATATTTTCTCAACCAGGACTTCCTCTTTTAGTAAAAAGATAAATGGGGACTAACAGTAATTGAATTTGCGAGAAGGTTTAATAGACCAATAGCAGTGACAAATGATGGAAGATTATGTAAAAAAATATAACCTAAAAGAAGACAGTTAGGATTTTAGATAACCGTTGTTGTAAAATTGGAATTTACACAATAGTTGTTGCACAATAATTCATTTTTATTATATAATATAAAAAGAATAATAAATAGATAGGAGAAAAGAGAAAAAAATGTCAAATAATGATAACAAAAAGAGTAAGAGTTAGAATAGCACCGTCTCCAACTGGAGATCCACATGTGGGAACTGCCTACATTGGTCTTTTTAATTATGTGTTTGCAAAACATAATGGTGGAGACTTTTTATTGAGAATTGAAGATACGGATAGAACTAGATTTTCTGAGGATTCGGAACAACAAATTTTTGATGCGATGAAATGGCTTGGACTTAATTATGATGAAGGTCCAGATGTTGGTGGGGATAGAGGCCTCACAGACAGTCTGAAAAGATTTGAAATATATAAAGAATATGCTGAAAAATTGGTAGAAAAAGGTGAGGCATATTACTGTTTTTGTACACCTGAAAGATTGCAAAAATTGAGAGAAAGACAAACTGCAATGAAACAAGCACCTGGATATGACGGTCATTGTAGAAACCTTTCTAAAGAGGAAGTTGAAGCTAAATTGGCTGCAGGAGAACCTTATACAATTAGATTGAAAATGCCTTATGAAGGGAAACTATTGTAAATGATGGTTTAAGAGGAGAAATTAGATTTGAGAATAGTAAAAATTGATGACCAAGTATTGTTAAAATCTGATGGATTCCCTACTATCATTTGGCAAATATCGTGGATGACCATTTAATGGGAATTACACATGTTATTAGAGCTGAAGAATGGATTGCGTCTACACCTCAAAACATATTCAATTGTACAAAGCGTTTGGTTGGGATGAGCCAAAATGGTATCACATGCCACTTTTGAGAAATGCGGATAAAACTAAAATTTCTAAGAGAAAAATCCAGTTTCATTGAACTATTACCAAGAAGAAGGATATTTGAAGGAAGGACTTTAAATTCTTGGCTTTAATGGGATGGAGCTTTTGGAGAAAACAAAGAAATTTTTACAATTGAAGAAATGATTGAAAACTTTTTCGTTTGATAAAATCTCGCTTTGGAGGACCTGTATTTGACTTGGTTAAATTAGGTTGGGTAACAATCATCATATGAGATTGAAAGACTTAGACGAATTGACTAAACTAGCGATTCCGTATTTTGTGAAAGCTGGATATTACGCTGACGAAAACTTATCTGATGAAGAATTTGCAAAATTGGAGAAGAATTGTAGAGATTTCAAGAGAGGAGCTCATACTTTGAAAAGAATTGCCTGAAATTTCATCAATTTACTTTTGAAGATGAGTTTGAATTGCCAGTTGTTGAAGAAGGAATGAACAAAAAGCGAGAAAATCTGTTGAAAGATTGAGAAATTCATTGGAAACAGAAGTTGGTAAAAATCTATCGAATTATTTGTAGAAAAATTAATGCTTTAAATGAAGAAATCTCTGAAGAAGAAGCAAAAGAAATTTTTACACGGATTACAAGATGAACTAGGTGAAGGACCAGCAGCAGTATTAATGCCACTTTAGAGCAGTTAGTTACTGGAAAAGCTAGAGGAGCCTGACTTGTATACTGTAATTGCGATTATTGGAAAAAGAGAACTTTTGAAGAGAGTTCAAAATACTTTTGGAAAAATTAAAATAGTTTTTGGAAAATTATTAAAATTAGAAAAAAATTTAGAATATTAAAAAGGAATTTGAGATATTGGTCTTGGATTTCTTTTTATTTTCAGAACAATTGAAAAATCATGTTTTATTTGGATTTTTACTTTTTATGCGGGTATACTTATGTTGAATCAATTTTAAAAATTATTTATGAGGAGGATAAAATGAAAAATTTTTATTATTTCATGATGATGTTATTTTTCAGTGACTGTTTTTGCAGGAACTGTCAATGCAAAAGTTACAAATAAAAATCAATTTTGGGATTTCTCCAAAAAGAATTGAGAAAATATTATAAAAAGTGAACCGCTATCAAATTCGCATGATAATGGAAATTATGCTGTTTATTATTTTTGTAAATGTGGAAGATCCATTGGGTGTAAAAGAGAGTTAAATAGTTTTGCTTTTTTTCTGACAATCAGTTGTTTTCGGCAGTTTTTGATTCGGCTACGACAGATGAAGAACATGCAAAAAAATAATTGAGGATTACAAGAAAAATGCGAGTAAAGTTTTTGAAGGAAAAATTGAATGTGAAAGAGCGAAAAAGGAGGATTATTGTTGTATAATTCAAAAATTGATAGAAAATATAGAATTATGGATCATACTTTTTATTACATCTGCTCTTTATGATTCTGAAAAATTGATGAGATTTTGAGTGATTATGAATAAGTTTTTATTTTTAGAGTTTTATAAAAAAGGAAAAAAAGCTGTATTTGAATTAATTTTCATTCACAGCTTTTTATTTAAATTAAATTTCTAAAAATTCCCTTCTCAAACTCCTCTTCCGTAAGCACTCGAATACCCAATTTTTCAGCCTTTTCCAGCTTACTTCCAGCCTTTTCCCCAGCAATTAGAAAATCCAGATTTTTTGAAACTGCTGACAGATAATTTCCGCCTTTAGAAAGGATGATGTCTTTTATGTCGTTTCGTTTGTATTTTTGGAGTTTTCCAGTTGCAAGGAAATTTTTGCCTTTTATTGGGTTGTCGGCTATTTCTTTTAAATCAGATTCGTTAATGGCGAATTGTAAGCCGATGTTTTGCAAATCTGTGATGATTTTCCAGTTGTTTTCATTGTTTAAAAAGGTATTTACAGCGATTGCTACTTTATCGCCGATTCCTTTTACAGATAATAAATTTTCAATTGACTGATTTTTTAGATTTTCAATATTTTTTTGAAAATTTTTTTGTCAAAAGGTTTGCATTAAATTTTCCAACAAAAGGAATTCCAAGTGCATAAAGGACTTTTGAAAAATCACGATTTTTTGCTGGCTTCAATATTATTTATTAAGTTATCTACACTTTTTGACCCATTTTTTTCAAGATTTTCTAATTCTTCACGGTATTCCTTTAACGAATAAATATCAACTATTGTTTTTATTTTTTTCCTAATTCAATAAATTTTCAACAATTTTATCGCCAAGTCCAGAAATATTCATTGCATCACGAGAAACAAAGTAGGCAATTTGGCGTTTGACTTTTTTTCTGGACAAAGTGGATTATGACATTTTTAAGGCGACAAGTCCCTCCTCATGTGCAAGTTCGCTGTTGCAGACAGGACAGTTTGCTGGTTCCTGGATTTCAATTTCTTCCAGTTCTGTCATCGAAATACAACATTTACCACTTGCGGAATAATTTCAGCCGCTTTTTTTCTACAATAACATTATCACCAATTTTTATATCTTTTTCTGCGAATTTCATCAAAATTATGCAAACTCGCCCTTTTTACAACAGAACCTGACAAGTTCACAGCCTCCAGTTCAGCAACAGGTGTAATTACCCCAGTCCGCCCAACTTGAAAAGTTACATCCATTAATTTTTGTTTTTTTACTTGTTCAGCAGGAAATTTGTAGGCGATTGCCCATCGTGGGCTTTTAGTTGTATAGCCAAGTATTTCGTATAGTGAAAAATTATTTACTTTTTATAACAAGCCCATCTGTTTCATAATCAAGTTTTTTTCCGATCATCATGCCATTTATCAATAGCCTCTTCCAATTTTTTTAAAATCAGTATATTTTTTTCAAATATTTTTTTGTTGTCTTAAATCCAAGTTTTTCAATGTATTCAATACTTTCCAGATGTGTTTTAATCCCATAATTTTCAGCATTTACCAAATAATAAAGGTAGCAGTCAAGACCACGTTCTGCAACTATAGTCTTATCCAGTTGTCTTATCGTTCCTGAAGCTGCATTTCTTGGATTTGCAAAAACATCTTCCCCTTCATCTTCACGTTCCTGATTTATTCGATTAAAACTGGAAATTGGCAAAAATAATTTCTCCACGTACTTCAAGTGAGATATTTTCTTTCAATTTTTTAGGAATAGTTGGAATTTCCCTGATATTTTCAGTAACATCTTCCCCAACTTGTCCATCTCCCCGAGTCACAGCTTGAACAAGCATCCCATTTTCATAAATCAAAGCTTATGCTAAGCCCATCTAATTTTAGTTCTAAGATATATTCTAGTTCTTTAGAATTATTTTTCAATATTTTCAGCTAAAATAATCTTTTTAACCCTTTTATCAAAATCCTCAATTTCAGAAATATTATAAGTATTTCGACAAACCAAGCATAGGCACTCTATGTCGCACTTTTGAAAAATTTTTCTCGCTCGCAGTTCCTCCAATCTTTTTCAGTAGGCGAATTTTTCCCCATTTTTTTATTATATTCCAGCAATTCTGGATATTTTTGCTCAAGTTCCTTTAATTCACGTATTAAAAAAATCATATTCCATATCGGAAATAATGGGATTGTCTTCATTGTAATAAAGATTGTTGTGTATTCGATTTCATTTCTTAATTTTGTATATTTTTTTCTTGAATTTCAGAAAAAAATTATTATTTTTTATTTTTCTATATTTTGATTTTCATTGTTTTCTTCTTGATTAAATAAATTCACGACTGCTCCTTTTTGTTTAAAATTGTTTTTGTAAATTATATCATTTTTTTATGATAATAAAAAGTTTTTTGGGAGTAAATAAAAAAAGTATTTCCGATTAAATAAAAAAAAGTATAGTATAATGATTCTGTAGAGAGGAGAAAAAAATATGAAATAGCTAGTACTTTTGAGCTATGTGCTTATATAATAACAAGACATTATTTATTAAAAAAAATAATAAAAATAAAGACTTATAATTATAACATAGATTATAAGCCTTTAAACTGATCATTTTTCTTAGTTGCTTTATATTATAGCATATTTTAAAAAAAAATCAAGGATAAATATAGAAATAAATTAAAGTTTAAATTTGTATTAACAAAAATAGAACATATTACAGAGCTTAAATTTTAGCCTTGTAATATTTTTTTAGGAGGGTATCTTTTATTTTAAAAATTATCTTTTTATACTGTTATATTTTTCTCAAAATGTGGTATGATATAAAACAATTAAAACTGAAAAAAATAAAAAGGAGGAAATTGAAAAGAATATAAAATATGGAGAGAAGTAATAGTGAAATGATAGATGAAAATGTGAAAAATATAGATACAATTGAAAAAAATTGATATTTTTAGGGATGGATTTGGAAAGTTTGCAGGAAAAAAATTTATTGGGATTGGGCTGAAGAAGTTTAATGCCAGTCAGGTATTTGATTGGCTGCATAATAAATTGGTGTTTGATTTTGATGAATTTTCTAATATTTCAAAGAAAGACAGGGAGATTCTTAAAGAGAAATTTTATGTGGCAAAACTTGAGTTTAAGACACATCAGGTTTCAGAAGATGGGGATACTGAGAAATTTTTGTTTGAGCTGAAGGATAAAAGGCTGATTGAAAGTGTGCTTATTTCCCATAAAAATCGGCATACGCTTTGTGTTTCATCGCAGATTGGGTGTCTTATTGGATGTGATTTTTGTGCAACAGCTACAATGACTTATGAAAGAAATTTATCAATTTCTGAAATTTTATTGCAATATTATTATGTTCAAAAGCATCTTATAAAACGTGGAGAAAAATTGGGAAATGTGGTTTATATGGGAATGGGAGAGCCATTTTTAAATTATGATGCGGTTCTTGGATCTATTAATATGTTAAATTCTCCAAAAGGGCAAAATTTTTCAAAGAGGAATTTTACAATTTCTACAAGTGGAATTGTAAACGGATAAAAAGATTTACGGAAAATGAAAATCAGATAAATCTGGCGATTTCGTTACATTCGGTAAGGGATGATGTGAGAAGTGAAATTATGCCGATTAATAAAAGATGGGGAGTGAAGCAGTTAAAGGAGGCGCTTTTAGATTATCAAAAGAAAACTAAGAATCGGATTACGTTTGAGTATATCTTGATTGATGACTTGAACTGTGAGCCTGAGGATGCGAGAGAATTGGCTGGATTTTTTAAATTCGTTCTCGTGCCTTGTTAATTTGATTCCGTATAATCCTGTTGAGGAAAGCCGTATAAAAACTCCTTCAAAAACAAAAAAACAAAGGGAATTTTTATAAATTATTAAAAGATAAAAAAATGTTAATGTAACATTGCGTGAAACTAAAGGGCAAGATATTGCGGCGGCTTGTGGACAGCTGAAGGCAAAAACAGATGGATTCTTTCTCAAAAATGTTTAGGTAAATTGAGAAAAGGATGTTAGAGCAATTTAGTTGAAGATTTTTGAAAAAAATAAAAAAAATTTAAATAAATATTGTAGCAGTTACGAAAAGAGGTAGTAATGAAAAAGAATAATAAAAAGTAAAAGTGGAAAAACCTAGGAAAAAAATTCAGTTTACTCTCGTTTTTCAAAGTTTTTTTATTTCTGTTTGTGATTGGAATTGAGCTGGAGCATATTTGGTGTATACAGTGAGCAAGGAAACACCTGTTGATTTGATAGATGGTTATGCTCCTGTGTCGCCTTCGGTAATTTATGATATAAATGGAAATCAAATTGATACGATAATGGTTCAAAAATCGTGCGCCGATAGGGATAGGAGAGATTCCTCCCTATGTTCAAAAATGCATTTTTTGGCGATAGAAGATAGAAAGTTTAGAACACATCATGGATTTGATTTTATCAGAACAGCAAAAGCGGCTTTTTTTAACACTTACAGGAAGACGGATTGAAGGTGGAAGTACAATTACGCAGCAGCTATGAAAAATGCCTTTTATCGCCTGAACAAACAATAACAAGAAAAAAATTAAGGAAGCAATTTTTGCGGTGGAAATTGAAAGAAAAATATACGAAAGATGAAATTCTGGAAAATTATTTGAATACGATTTATTTTGGGCAAGGAGCTTTATGGGAATAAAAAAATGCGGCGATAAAATATTTTTAATAAGCAGCCAAAAACAGTTGACTATTGCACAAGCGGCTATTTTAGCCAGTCTTCCAAAGTCGCCGACAAAATATTCAAAGATAGAAAATGCGTTGGGAAGAGAAAGACTTGTTCTTAGTCAAATGAAAAAAATTATGGATTTATAACAGATGAAGAGTATAACGAAGCGATTAATGAAAAAAATTAAATTTGTAAACGGAAATATAAAAAGCCGTAATGAAGAAGAACAAATTTCAACTTCAAATGTTGCACCTGAATTTACGACAGTTGTTTTAAGTGAAGTAAGAAAAATATTGAAAATACCTGAAGAAGATCAAAAATTCTTATTTGATGGTTACAAAATTTATGCAACAGTTGACTTTGGATTTACAAAGAGCAGCTTTATACGGCATTTAATAATAACTATAACTTAAAAAAAGCCGTTCAGATTTAAATGGCGCTTTATTTTCAATCGATCCAAGCAATGGGTTTGTAAAAGCGATGGTTGGGGGGAAAAATTATAAAAAAGGAAACTTTAACCGTGCAATGAGTTCGCTAAGACAGCCTGGATCATCGTTTAAGCCAGTAGTTTATCTTGCTGCATTGCAAAAAGAAAAATGGCGATGAATAGTGTTATGGAAGATTCTCCAGTAAAAATTGGAAACTGGAGTCCGAAAAACTATGATGGAGTCTACAGGGACAGCATGACACTTGCTAAAGCTTTGGAAATTTCTAATAATGTAATACCAGTAAAATTATTGCAATATGTGGGAATTGATGCTGCTGAAAAAGTTTGGCGCAATGCTGGGATTGTCGGTGGAGATTTTCCTAAAAACTATACATTGGCGCTTGGTTCGATTTCCACAAGGCCAGTGGATATGGCAATGTTTTATGCGGCGCTTGCAAATGGAGGATATCAGGTACAGCCTCAATATATTTATAAAATTGAAAATAAATATGGTGAAGTTATTTATGAAGCTAAACCTAAAATGAAGAAAGTATATGATTCAAAAGATGTGGCAATATTAACTTATATGCTTGAAAATGCCGTAAATTATGGAACTGGTCAGCCAGCTAAAGTATTTAAAGATGGTAAATTGATTCCAATGGCTGGAAAAAAACAGGAACAACTTCAGATTATGTTTCAGCTTGGTTTACAGGATATACGCCAACTCTTGCGACAGTAGTTTATGTTGGAAATGATGACAATAAGTCAATGGGGCCTGGAATGACAGGAGGAGCTGCAGCTGCGCCAATCTGGAAGAATTATATGCAGGCGGTAGTTGATTTACCAAATTACAATGTTGGAGTTTTTTTGAGTTTATAGATGATTATATTATGAGAAAAGATTTGACAACAAGAGATATTGACTTGCAAATTGGACTTCTTGACAGAGATGGTGTAAATAAACGTACAGCATTGTTTAAGGCGGGAACAGAGCCAATTGAATATGAAGGAAAAATTTAGAAGAGGAGTTACTTTTTAGAAAAAAATAAATTTTCTTTAAAGTTATTATGAATTTAAATATAATAAAAAAATATGATTTCAAATACAAATTAATGTATGAGAGATCATATTTTTTTAAATTTATAAGTATCTAATTACGACATAAATAGTAGTTTAACTATAAATAGTGCTCCTAAAATGATCATTACCCAAGAAACAGGTCTTCTGTCTTCTTTTTTGAAAAATAAATTATAAAATAAATTTATTAATACGTAGGATAAAAATTCTAATGTTAATCCATCTCCGATGCTATAAGTTAAAGCCATTGTAGTGATTGTGATAAATGATGGAACACCTTCCAAGACATCATGCAAATCTATGTTTTTAACTGAACTTAGCATTAAATAACCAACGTAAATTAAAGCTGGAGCTGTGGCACATCCTGGTATTGAAATAAATATTGGTGAGAAAAACATTGATATTAGGAATAAAACTCCTGTTGTGATGGCTGTCCATCCTGTTCTTCCGCCTGCGATAACTCCTGTTGAACTTTCCACATAAGTTGTAACTGTTGAAACTCCAAGTGCTGCACCAGCTGTAGTTGCTATTGCATCAGCCATTAAAGCACGTCCCACATTTGGCACATTTCCATTTTCATCTAGCATATCTGCCTTTGAGCATACTCCTACTAGTGTTCCGACAGTATCGAAGAAGTCCACAAACAGGAATGTGCAAATTATGACAAATAAATTTCCAAACATTTTAAAATTTGTAAATAATGAAAAGTCCAATTTTCCCATAACAGGCATCATTGACTCATATTTAAAAAAATACCGGATGGTAAATAAATTCCCCAATTCCCTTTGCATGTGCAGGATTTAAAAGAGCATATCCCCTAAGCTAGCAAAGAACTTAAAACAATTCCATAAAGAATTGAACCACGTACATTTTTTTATCTAAAATAGATATTAAAATTAGTCCGATGAATGAAATTATAACTGCTGGAGAAAAATGTCCCATGCTTACTTTTTGTAGATTCATTCAAAAACAACAAGACCGCTTCCTGAAAAATCCTACAAATGCGATAAATACTCCAATTCCACCAGTAACAGCATGCTTCATATTTTTCTGGAATAGAATTTACCACAGCTTCACGTATTTTTAAAAAAAGTGTCAAAACAATAAATATAATACCTTCACAAAATACGGCAGTTAAAGCAGTTTGCCAGCTAATCCTGCCCTTTAATACAACTGTAAATGCAAAGAATGCATTTAATCCCATACCAGAAGCAAGAGCAAAAGGCAAGTTTGCAATAAAGTCCCATAAGAAAACATCCTAGTGCGGCTGAAAAAGCAAGTTGCTGTAACTAATGCGCCTGCATTCATTCCAGTTTTTGATAAAATATTTGGATTTACGGCGATTATGTATGCCATTGTAAGAAATGTTGTAATTCCTGCCATAATTTCCTTTTTTCATATTGACATTTTCATTTGTTAAAAGCGGGAAAAAGTCGTTTAAGTCCGCTTGTTTCATGAATATTAGATGTACTCATCTTGATTAATCAACTCCATTTCTATTTTTTTATTTATTTTTTTATTTTTAATAAGGGTTTTGCCCCCTTTTTACAATGTTTATTTTGTTTTTAGTTTAATCGTTTAATCTTCTTCATTTTTCTTTGTTTTTTTCATTTTTTTCTTCTTCCAATTTTTTTCCTTGTCAAATGTCATAACAACTTTCTCGATTTTTTTATTTCTTACTCTTTGAGGCTTGAATATAACGCCATTAATTGTAATTGGTCTCGATATTTTTCATTATCTTCTGAATATATCCCAGATTTTCAATCAAAATACCGCTTAAGGTATCATAATATTTAGATTCAAGTTCAAAGTGAAAGTTGTCATTTAAGTCATATAATGAAACATCACCATTGACTCAGATATTTATTTTTGAAATTTGATGAATTGACAAGTCTTCGTCATCAAATTCATCATCAATATTTCCCATAACTTCCTCAATTAAGTCTTCAAGTGTTACAATTCCCTGAGAAATCCTCCATATTCATCAATTAATATTGTAATATGTTTTTTTCAGCTGCATTTCATTAAAAAGTTCATTTACATTTTTTTGTTTCAGGAACAAAAGTATGCCTCTTGAACCAAGTCAGATATTTTTTTATATTATCAAATCCTTTTTTTATAGGCTTCTATCATCAAATCTTTAACCATCAGAATTCCAATAATATTATCTGCTTCATTTTCATAAACTGAATACGTGAATATTTTTTTCAATTTCCTTATTTTCAAAAAGTTCATGAATTGAAATATTTTTTTGTCAATTAAAAATACTTTTGTTCTTGGAATCATTATTTCCCGTGCAATCTTTTTCATCAAATTCAATGATATTTTCAATCATTTCCTGTTCAGTTTCATTAATAACTCCATGTTCCTTCCCAACTTCCACAAGTGAACGCAGTTCCTCCTTTGAAACTTTCTCTTCAATATTATCTTCTCTCATTCTCAAAATTGTAAGTACCAAATTTGTAGAAAATGTCAAAAAAATTTTACAAAAAGGAGAGAATATTGTTGAAATAAAGACAATAACTCCAACTGATGATAAAGCTATATTTTTCTGAATTTCTAAGTGCGATTCTTTTTTTGGAATCAGTTCTCCAAAGACAAGTGTAACATAAGATAATATAAAAGTTATCAAAATCATTGAAATCTGGCTGCTATATGGAATTTTCAAAGGTTTTAGAGCCTCTGAAAGAAATTGTGAAAGTCCAGTTGCCGCTGATGCTGATGCAAAGAAACTAGCCAGAGTAATTCCAACTTGAATAGTAGATAAAAAAATTTACTTGGCTCTTTTTAGTAGATTATCAAGCAAAATTGCCTTTTTTTATTTCCATCTTCAATTAATATTTTTTTAATTTATTTTTTTATTTAACGAAACAATCGCCATTTCCGCACTGGAAAAAGAAAGCATTAATTCCCGTTAAAATTATTATTATTACAATTTGTAATAATAAACTGCCCTCAGACATTTATTTTTTTCCTCCTAATTTTTTTAAACTTATGAATATTATAACATATTTTTTAAAAAAATTTAAAAATTGATTTTAGAATTAAAATAAATAAAAAAACCTATTTTAAATTTAAAAAAAAACTCAAAATAGGTCGATTAATTTATAAACTATTTTTTTGTCTGTCTTTTGTTCCAGTCTTTTATAAACCTCAATAAATTCCTTTGCCAATTCCTTAAATAAAATCGCTGTCATTAAATGATCCTGAGAATGAACCATAATTAGACCAACATCAAGTTTTTCTCCTCCAGCTTCCCTTACAATCAAATCTGTCTGTAATTCATGTGCCTTCAGCATTTCTTCAGTAGACTGCTTCATAAATTCTTTCGCTTCATCAAACTTCCCTTCTTTTGCAGCCTTCATAGCCTGATAAGCTAGACTTTTAGTTTCCCCAGCATGTCCAATCAGTGTCATAGCAATTATTTCAATATCCAAAACTTCTTCAGCCATAGTAATTCCTCCCATTTTTTTATTTTTTGTATTTATCCAAATTCTGTATTAAAAATTTCTTTCTAACATTGTTATAACACACGTTTTTTTCACTATGTCAATTTTTTTAACAATGAAAAAAATTATCAAAGATATTATCTTTGCAAAAATAAAAAAATAATAGTAATAATTTTCTTGATAAAAGTTGACTTCTTAAGTTTTTAATGGTATACTATAAATGTAAAAAGTTAAGTTTACTGATTAGTGAAGCAATAAATTATAAATAATAAAAAAATTTGGAAGAAAAAGAAAGGATGATCAAAATGAAAAAAATCTTATTATGTTGTGCAGCAGGGATGTCTACGAGTCTATTAGTAAATAAAATGAAGTCGGAAGCTGAAAAAGAGGAATTGAAGTTAAAATTTGGGCAGAGCCGCTTGATAGAGCAAAAGAAGAATTTGCAAAAAGCTGATGTAGTTTTATTAGGACCGCAAGTTAAATATGCTTTTGCCGGAAGCTAAAAAAATTGCTGAAGAAAATAATATTAATATTGATGTAATTAATATGGTTGATTATGGAATGATGAATGGGGCAAAAAGTATTGGATCAAGCGTTAAAAATTACTTTTAGTATAATTTTTTTCTTTTTAGATTAATTTAAAGGTTGCAACAAATCACATCATATTTATATTTTTTTATTGATTTAATTGTTTGGTCTGGATTCGCTCGATAATTATATAAATTTTTGATTATAATCAGAAAAAAATATTACTTGGCAAGGGGTTTTTTTCCCCTTGTTAGAAAGCAATATAACTTTAAAAATATCCTTTGTAATTTTGTAATTATAAATTACAAATTAGCAGGCAAATCTATTCTTATAATTAAATTTGAAAAATTTTTTTAGTAATACATCTTAATTATATTATTCATTCATTTTTTTACAAATATGAATACTTTATTTATCAAAAAAAATAAAATTAATATAAATAAAAAAAGTGATTTAGTTTACACAAAAAAATATTAAAATTTAAAAATAATTATAATTTAGGAGGGATTAAAATGTCAAATATTATGGACAAATTCACACAATTTTTTTAGAAGAAAAATTAATGCCAGTTGCTGGAAAAGTGGCTAATCAGAGACACTTATCGGCAATTAAAGATGGAATGGTTATTACATTGCCTTTCATCATTGTAGGATCTGTATTTTTTTAATTTTTGGGGAATTTGCCAATACCAGCATTAGCGAATTTTTTTATGCAAATAATCCAACTGGACAGACTTTTATTTCAAAATGGTTATCTTATCCTGTTGATGTAACCTTTAATTTATTAGGGTTTATTGCTTGTATTGGTATTTCATATAAATTGGCTCAACATTACAAAGTCTTTGATGAAGTTTCAGGAGTAATTTTATCGCTGCTTTCATTTTTTTCTTGTAACTCCGTTTACTTTTATAATTGAAAAAAACTGGAGAATCTATAAATGGAATTATTCCTTTAACTAGATTGGGAAGTCAAGGTTTATTCGTTGCGATTATTATGTCAATCTTTACTATTGAAGTTTTTTTAATTTTATAGTCAAGAAAAAAATATTGTTATAAAAATGCCAGATTCAGTACCTCCATCAGTCGCAAAAATCATTTGCAGCATTAATTCCAGGATTTGTTGTCATTTTTCCTTTCATTAGCAATTCGTATTGGATTTGAAGTATCTCCATTTAAAAAAATATCCATGAAGTGGCTAAAGTTTTATTAACAGGTCCTATAACAGCTGTTGGTGCTTCTTTCCCTGGTATGGTTATTTTGTCATTAATGAATAATTTATTGTGGTCATGTGGTATTCATGGTTCAAATCTTATCACAGGTGGTATTGCAAGTCCTGCTTTATTAGCTTTTAGCAGATCAAAACAGAGCAGCTTTTTGCAGCTGGAAAAAGCCATTCCAAATGTGGTAACTACACCGTTCTTTGATGTGTTTCATAATATGGGTGGTTCTGGAGCAACTTTTGCACTTGCGATAATGTTATTATTTTTTTATCAAAAAAAGCCAACAGCTTAAAGAAATTGGAAAATTAGCAATCGCACCTGCATTTTTTTCAATATTAATGAACCAATTTTTATTTGGATTGCCAATAGTTATGAATCCAGTTTTGATTATTCCATTTATTTTTGGCACCGTTAATTTCATCATCAGTTACTTACTGGGCTATGTATTTTTGGATTAGTAGCAAAAACAGCGGGAATTGTTATTCCTTGGACTACTCCTCCATTTATTGCAGGATTTTTTTAGCAACAGGCGGTCATTTTTAGCGGATTGCTTATGCAGGTAGTAAATTTTTCTTATAACAGCTATTATTTACTATCCATTCTTTAAATTATGGGATAAGAGAAAGCTTTGATGAGGAAAATGGGATTAATAAATGCTGATTAATGATTAATCAAATTTATGATTAAATTAATAAAAATATATTTTTACAAAAATAAATTTTTTTATAGTATAATAACTATAAATTAAGATATTAGACAAATTTTAAGGAGTGATTGCAATGATTAGACAAAGTTGGATATGGTGGAAAAGATTAAATACAATTTAATATTTTTTTGCCAGCTATGTTGAGATTTATTGTAATTACGATTATAAATATTATGAGAAAAGCATTGGTGAAGTATAATCAATGCTTTTATTTTATTCAGTTCTCTTAGTCGGTAAAACGATTTGAGAGAATTTTTTTATAAATTTCAACAGATTTTGGGAAAAAGCGAAAAAAAGAAAAAAAATTAAAGAAAGTGAGATATTTTTATGTTGATAAACAAACCTACTTATTATTATTCAATTATCAGACAAAAGTTTAATAATTTTACTTTGCTGAAGATGAACGGCAAGTTATTATTGGGATTGACTGTGAATATTTTGATTCTAATGAATATAGCTATGATTCCTTGAAGAAAATTTATAATTCTTTTGTGAAGCAAAAAAAGGTTGCTCCGTTTGCAGGGCTATTTGGGACATTTGCCTATGAGTCGATATATTTTTTTGAGAAGATTGAGAAAATTGAAAAGGAGCAGTTTAAGTTTCCGCAGTTTATTTTTGCCAATGCGAAGGCTTATTTGCATTATTCAAAGACTAGCAAGGAATATTCATTTTATGGGGATGAAAAAAAGTATTTTTATTTTTTGAATGATGAAATTGAGAAAAGAACTGAAAATAGTGAATTGCTTTATGATATAAAAACAGATTTTGATGAGGAAAGATCACATTTTTACGGCATTCTTGAAAAAGCGAAGGAATATATCAAGGCTGGGGATATTTTTCAGGTTGTGCTAAGTGAACAGTTGAAACTTGCGACAAATATGGATTCTCTTGATTTTTATGAAAAATTGTCAAAGGCTAATCCTAGTCCATATATGTATCATTTTCCTACAAAATATGGAGATATTGTCGGTTCAAGCCCTGAAATCCTAGTTGATATTTCATCAGATAATATTTATATTGCTCCTATTGCTGGAACTCGTCCAAGGGGAAAAGATGCCAATGAAGATGCATTTTTAGCAAATGATTTGTTAAATGATGAAAAGGAATGTGCTGAACATCGAATGCTTGTTGATTTGGCTCGAAATGATATTGGAAAATTTTCTGAAAGTGGATCAGTTGTTGTGAAAAATCTTATGCATATTAAGAATTATGAGCATGTAATGCACATTGTGACTGATGTTTATGGGAAAAAGCGAAAGGATGTGTCGATATTTGAAGTTATTGCTCAAGCTCTTCCAGCGGGAACACTTTCTGGATCGCCCAAGATCCGTGCTATGCAGATTATTTCAGAACTAGAAGTATTTAAGAGAAATGTTTATGCGGGAGGAATCGGATTTTTAAGATTTAATGGGGATGTTCAGCTTGCGATTATTATTAGAACTGCATTTTTTTGAAAAATAAAAATTATGACTTGAATAAGGTTGACAAGGTTAGAAATGTGTTTATTCAGGCTGGGGCTGGAATTGTATTTGATTCGGTAAAGGAAAAGGAATATGATGAAATTTGCCATAAAAAGAGCATCTGTACTGAATATTTTTTTAAGAAATTTTGTAAAGAAGAAAAAGAAATTGAAAAGGTTAAAAAAATAAGGAAAAGAAAAATGAAAAAGGGAAGGATGTGAAATAAATGATTTTAATGATTGACAATTACGACTCGTTTGTTTTTTTAATGTTGAGCAATATTTGAAGGAAATGACTGATGATGAAGTAATTACTGTGAGAAATGATGCAATTACAATTGATGATATAAAAAAAATGAATCCTGATAAAATAATCTTTTCTCCAGGTCCAAAACATCCGAAAGATAGCGGAATTTGCCTTGAAATTTTAAATAATATTGATGAACTGGGGAATATTCCAATTTTGGGGATTTGCCTTGGGCATCAGGCAATTGGGATGAATTTTTGGTGGAGAAATAAGAAGGCTTGAAAAATCCGTTGCATGGTAAGACTTCAGAAATTACAGTTTTATCGGAAAATTCTGTGTTATTTAAAAACTTGCCAAAAAAATTTAAAGTCATGAGGTATCATTCGCTTTATGTTGACAATATTCCAGAAGAGCTTGAAGTTACGGCAAGGTCTGAAGATGGGATTGCGATGGCTGTGGAACACAAAAAGTAAAAAAATATTTTTTTGGAATACAGTTTCATCCAGAATCATTTTTTTACAGAATATGGAAAAAAATATGATACGAAACTTTTTAAATATTGAAGTTTCAGAAAATTTGCAAAACAATAAAAAAATTTTTGAAAAATAGTAAAAAGAAAGGAAACTTTGAAAACATGGATAAATATTTGAAAAAAATTACAGGAAAAATATTGCATTGACAGATACTGATTTTAGAGAAATCTGTAAAATTATTGATGATAAAAAGTTATGATATTGTACAGCTTGGAGCATTGCTTGTGCTAATTTCAGAAAAAAAGCCTTTATCCAGAATCATTAACTGCTTTTGTAAATAATATTTTAGAATACAGCACAACTTTTGAAGATGAAACTCCAATGATTGATGTCTGCGGAACTGGTGGTGATGGATTCAAGACAATAAATATTTCAACAGCTGTCGCATTTATTCTGGGAGCAATGGGAGTAACTGTCGCAAAACATGGAAACCGTGCAATTTCCAGCAAAAGTGGAAGTAGCGATGTACTTGATAAATTAGGAGTACCACTTGAAAAATCACTGGCAACCCAAATTGAAAAGCTGCACAAAAAAAATCTTGCCTTTTTCCACGCTCCATTTTTCCATAAATTAGTCGGAGAAGTGCGAGAAGTTAGAAGCCGTCTTGGAATAAGAACTGTCTTTAATATTTTAGGTCCACTTCTTCATCCAAATACAAAGTTGAAATATCAGTTAGTTGGACTTTATCATGAACCTGTTCACAGATTGTATGCTGAAACATTGCAATTATTGGGAAGAGAGCATGTTGGTTGTTCGTGGAAATGATGGACTTGATGAAATTACAATTTGTGATGATACAAAAATTATCGAAGTAAAAGGAGATCAAATTTCTGAATATACAATTTCTCCTGAAAGTTTTTGGATTTAAAAGAGCTTTTCATTCTGAAATCGAAGGTGGAACTCCAGAGGAAAAATGCTGAAATTTTTAAAGAGAATATTAAAAGGTGAAGAAAAAAATCAGCAAAATTTGATATAGTTGTATTGAAATGCGATGTTTGGACTTTATACTGCGAATGTAGTGGATCATCCTGCGAAAGCGAAAAGGATATGATTTTGGAAGCGATTGAGAGTGGGAAAGTTTATGAGTTTTTATGAAAAATTATGTGAGATAATTTTTTTGGAAGTAGGATTTAGATGATGATAAAAACTTTATATAAAGAAAAAAATGTTTGAGGTATTTTTATAGTACTGACATAATATCTATAATTATACTGTTTTACTTTCACTAGTCAGCTAGATCCTTTATGGATTTTGCTTTATGTCTTTGAAGTAATTAGATAAAAATAGATTAATCTTCCCATAAGTTGATTTTATTTAAAATAATAGTTATATATTTTCAGTTTTAAAAAAATTTCAAAAAAATAAATAAAATCAAAGATGAAAGTAGAAAAAGAAAAAAATATAAAAATTAGATTAAAAATAATAATTTTTTTATGATTACATGTAATATTCAGTGTTTTTAATATTTTTATCTGAGTTATAAATGAAATACAAATATAACAATGAATTTTTAAATTGAAAGGAAAAAAATATGGATATTTTTAGAAAAAAATAAAAAAATAAAAAAGAGATGTACAGCTTGAAGAAGAATTAAAATCTTTTAAGCAGCCGTCGTTGAAAGAGGTATTGAAACAGGATGGAGTACAGATTATTGGAGAAATTAAGAGGGCTTTCCATCGAAGGGAAAAAAATTGCGAATGATGATTTTGATTTGTTAAAACAGGCACAAAGTTATGTGGATAAAGGGGTTGCGGCTTTTTTTCAATATTGACAGAAAAAGGAATATTTTTAAAGGGGAGAATGATTTTATAAAAATTGTAAGAGAGAAATTTCCAGAAATGCCGATTTTTGAGGAAGGATTTTATTTATACTCCGTTTCAGGTGGCTCATGCTAAAGTTTTTTAGGGGCTTCAGCGATATTTGCTGATTGTGAGAATGTTGGATGATAAGACTTTTTGTGAGCTGCATAAAGTTGGCACAGGATTTGGAAATGGATGTTTTGGTGGAAAACTCATGATGAAGAGGAAATAAGAAGGGCTTTTGAAAGATTCCAAATTTGGAGATTTTTGGGGATAAATAACTCGAAATTTGAATACTTTTTGAAGTCGATATTAGAACTACAGAAAAATTGATAAATGAAATTCCAAGAGATGTTTTGAAAAAAATTTGACTATTGTAAGTGAAAGTGGATTTTTTTGTCAAAAGAGGATGTGGAATATGCAGAAAAATTGAATGTGGATGGTCTGCTGATTGGAGAGGCACTTATGAAAGGGCTTCTTTAGAAAGAAAAATAAATTTATGGAAGGAAAAAAAAATTGGAGAAAAAAAGAAAATAATGTGGCAACTGATGATTTTACAGAAAATGCTACTAAATTGAAAGGTTTGCGGGATTAGGAGCATTACTGAAATTAATGAATTGAAAAACTTTGGATATTGATTATTTTTGGATGTATTTTTTTGCGAAGAGTGCAAGGCAGGTAGATACGGAACTTGCGACTAAGATTGCTAGGACTGCGCATAGGCACGGGAAGAAAACTGTTGGAGTGTTTGTGAATGCGATGATTGAGAATGTTGTGAAAATCGTGGAGGAAACTGGAATTGATGTCGTGCAGCTGCATGGGGATGAATCGGTGGAATATTGTGTGGAACTTACGAAAAAAATTGGAAAAAAACTTTATGAGAAAAGCTGCTTTTAGAAAGCGTAAAAATTTTTCCGCCTAAAACTAAACTTTGGAAGGTTTTTGAGTAACTGATGAACTTCCAGATATTGCAGATTATAAGCAGTATATTGAATATCCGTTGTTTGATGCGAAGGAGAAAAATCGTGGGGAAATGGGATTGTTTTTTTGACTGGGATATTTTTGAAGGATTTGGAGGAATATTCATTTGTGCTGGCTGGAGGGCTTTCGGCTGAAAAATATTTGTGAGGCGCTTGAATGTAAGCCTGCGATTTTGGATGTAAACAGTAAAGTTGAGGTTAATAATAAAAATAAAAAAAATTAGTTGAGGAAGTTGTAAATTTAGTAAAAAAAGGGAAAATAATAATTTAAAAAAATAAATGTGAAAGGAAAGAAATATGGGAAATAAACATTTTAATGAAAAAGGCATATTTTTGGGCAATTTGGTGGGCAATTTGTGCCAGAAACTGCTATGTTTGCTTTGGCGGAACTGGAAGCAGAGTATGAAAAATTGAAGAATGATAAGGAATTTTTTGAGGAATTTGATGATTTGTTAAAAAATTATGTTGGGCGTGAAACTCCGCTTTATTATGCAAAAAATTTAAGTGAATATTATAATCACGATATTTACTTGAAAAGAGAGGATTTGAACCATACAGGTGCTCATAAAATTAACAATGCGCTTGGGCAGGTTTTGCTTGCTAAGAAAATGGGGAAGAAAAAAGTAATCGCTGAAACTGGGGCTGGACAGCATGGAGTTGCGACTGCGACTGCCGCTGCCTTGTTAGGCTTGGAATGTGATGTTTATATGGGAGCTGTTGATATTGAACGGCAAAAACTGAATGTGTTTAGAATGGAGCTTTTAGGTGCAAGAGTTATTTCAATTGAAGATGGGCTGAAAACATTAAAAGAAGCGACAACAGCGGCTATTCAGTCTTGGGTTGCTGAAATAGAAACTGTATTTTATGTAATCGGTTCAGTTGTAGGGCCTCATCCATATCCAACAATTGTACGTGATTTTCAGTCAATTATCGGATATGAAACAAAAGCACAACTTGATGAGCTTGGAAAACATGCTGATCATGTGATTGCCTGTGTTGGTGGCGGAAGTAATGCAATTGGGATTTTTAGTGCATTTATAAATGACAATTCAACTAAACTTTATGGAGTGGAAGCTGGAGGTTATGGAATTGACACAGATATGCATGCTGCCACATTGACACTTGGAAAACCTGGAATTATTCACGGAATGAAAACTTATGTGCTGCAAAATAAATATGGGCAAATAAGTCCAGTTCACTCAATTTCCGCTGGACTTGACTATCCAGGAGTAGGTCCTGAACATTCGCATCTGTTTGACACGAAAAGGGCAACTTATGCACCAGTTACCGATGATGAGGCGATGAAGGCATTAATGCTCGTTACAAGAAAAGAAGGAATTATTCCAGCGATTGAAAGTTCACATGCTTTTAGCATATCTTGAAAAAAATTATGTCCTGCACTTTCTAAAGACAAGAGGGAAACTATCGTTGTAAACGTGTCTGGACGTGGAGATAAGGATATGCATACTGTTTTTTTCTGTATTAAAAAGATAAGGAAAGTGGCGGAGAAAAATGGAATTTATGAGTTAAATGGAGGTTTTGAAAAATGAGTAAAAAAATTATTGATGTTTTTTTAAGGAAAAAGAAAAAAAGTAAATATTGGCTATATTGTTGCAGGTTTTTCCAAGTGTTGATTTTTACAAAGCAATTTTTTTACAAAATTTAGATAACACGGCCCTTGATATGCTAGAAGTTGGTATTCCATATTCAGATCCGTTAGCTGATGGAAAATTAATTTCGCATGCATCATTTCTAGCTTCAGAAGCTGGAGTTACTACTGATACCGTATTTGATTTGCTAACTGAAATAAAAAGACGATATTTCAAAAGCCTTTGATCTTTTCTGATTTATTACAATCTAATATTTGCTTATGGAATTGATGAATTTATTAAAAAGTGTAAAAAAAGCCAATATTAAAGGGTTAATCATCCCAGATCTGCCTTATGAGGAAGCCTTTGAAATGTCAGAAAAATTACGGGAAAATGAAATTGTTCTTATTCCGCTTGTAAGCGTTACTTCTGGAAATAGAATAAAAAAATCGTTTCCCAAGGAGATGGCTTCATCTATGCAATCGGTTCGTTAGGAGTAACAGGTTCAAAACAGGTTGATTTACCACGTTTGGAATCATTTATCAAGGAAATAAGAAAAGTTTCAGATTTACCAGTGTCTTTTGGGATTTGGAATAAAAAAATAACGACAATGTCAATACAATGAGAAAATATGCGGATGGAGTAATTGTAGGGACAAGTATTGTTGATTTTACTTTTTAAAAAAATGATGTAAATTATACGATTCAGAAAAATTAATGAATTATTTAAATAGATAATGGTATATTTGCTGTTTAAAAAAACCACTTAATTAGAATTTTTTTAAAATTTAAGAGCAGTAGGGAATATAACTTTACTGTTCTTTTTATATTTTTTTAAATTGTTCTAAATGTTATAATTAAAGGGTTTTTATTGGACTTTTAAATAAATTTTTTAAAAATGGGTGTATTGTCAAGCCAAACGTAACAAAAAAAGTAAAAAAATAATTTACAGAATAAAAATTTTAAAGTATAATATTAATGAGAAATAATTTATAAATTGAATTTAAAATAAATAAAAAATAAAATTTGAGGAGGCGGAAAATAATGGGAAAAAGCATTAGTAATTGGAGCTGGAGGAGTATCGAATGTAGTTTGCCATAAATGTGCACAAAAATTCAGAAGTATTTAGTTCGATTATGATAGCTAGCCGTACGAAGGCGAAATGTGATGAAATTAAGGAAAGAATTGAAAAAGCAAGTATGCTGGAAGGATTGAGATTCAGACTGCACAGGTGGATGCTAATAATGTGCCTGAACTGGTGGCACTGATTAATGAATATAAGCCTGACATTGTGATAAATGTAGCTTTGCCGTATCAAGACTTGACAATTATGGATGCTTGTCTGGAGACCAAGACTGACTATTTGGATACAGCGAATTATGAGCCATTGGATACTGCCAAGTTTGAGTATAAAATGGCAATGGGCTTTATAAGGAAAAAAATTTGAAAAGGCTGGAATTACGGCTATTTTGGGAAGCGGATTTGATCCAGGTGTTACAGGAGTGTTTTTCAGCTTACGCGCAAAAAGCATTATTTTTGATGAAATAAATTATATTGATATTCTTGATGCGAATGCTGGGGATCACGGTTATCCATTTGCTACAAATTTTAATCCTGAAATTAATATTAGGAAGTTACTGCTAACGGAAGCTACTGGGAAGATGGAAAATGGGTGGAAACAGAACCTATGGAAATTAAAAGAGTATATAATTTTTCCGCAAATTGGTGAAAAAGATATGTATTTATTGCACCATGAAGAATTAGAATCACTTGCTGTAAATATTAAAGGAATTAAAAGAATCAGATTTTTTTATGACTTTTGGACAAAGTTACCTAACTCATTTGAAAGTGCTAGAAAAATGTTGGAATGACTTCGATTGAACCGATAGAATTTGAAGGAAAACAAATTGTGCTATTACAATTTTTTTGACGGCAGTATTGCTCTGATCCAGCTTCGCTTGGGCCTAGAACAAAAGGTAAAACTAATATCGGAAATATTTTTTTAGAGGTAAAAAAAGATGGGGTTGAAAAAAACTTACTATGTTTATAATGTGTGTGACCATCAAGAATGCTATAAGGAAGTCAGTTCACAAGCGATTTCTATACAACAGGCGTTCCAGCGATGATTGGGGCTGCAATGGTGCTTACTGGAGAATGGAAAAACCAGGAGTGTTTAATGTAGAAGAAATGAATCCAGATCCATTTATGGATGCATTAAATAAATTTGGATTGCCTTTGGGTTGAAGATTTTAATCCAGTATTAGTTGATTAATTATTTTGAAAGAGTGTTATAGATAAATTACTGTAAAAAAATAATAGTTGAAGAAACATTATTGTAATATTTAATAATTATTTCTAAATTTTTTTCTTTATTATTAAAAGAAAAAAATTTGACTAATTTGATTATATGTGGTAACATTAAAATGAGATAATTAAAATATAAATAAATAAATTGGAGGAATTAAAATGGGATTATTTGATTTATTCAAAAAAAGGTAACAAAGGTGAAGAAGTTAAAAAAAGAATTTGATGGGAAAGTAATAGTCCTATTTCAGGAAATTTAATGCCTTTGTCAGAAGTGCCTGATGAAGTTTTTGCACAAAAAAATGATAGGAGATGGAATTGCAATTGAACCAACTGCATCAGGTGTAATGGTTGCACCAGCTTCTGGAAGAATAGAAAAAAATATTTGATACTAACCATGCTTTTTAGTATTGTAACACCTGCTGAATCGAAATTTTCGTACACCTTGAATGGACACAGTTAAACTTGAAGGAAAAGGATTTGAAAGAATTGCAGAAGAAGGAGCAGTAGTAAAAGCAGGAGATCCAATTGTTAAATATGATTACGACTTCTTAAAAAGCAATGCACAATCAATTATTACACCAGTAATAATTTCAAATAGTGATGACTACAGTTCATTAAACCCAGTTGAATCTGGAAAAGCAGTAGTTGGAGAAACACTTGTATTGAATGTTGTAAAATAGTTTTAATTCAGATTAATAAAAAAATTCTATTTAAGCAAGAAAAATTTCTACTTATCTAGAGATTTTTGTGAATTTATATAATTATTGCTTCCTTTATTTTTTTAAAAATCTTTTGTCCAGTCAATGCTTTTTACAGAAATAAAGAAGATTAATCCTGCCAGTGTATTTGAAAAATAAATTTCCCAGAAAATTGAGTAAAGTCCAAGATATTTTTTGAGTTACCAGGATAAAAATGTACCTTAATAGCCATATTCTTAAAATAGACATAATTAAAGGCACTTTTGTTCTTCCAAGTGCTATAAAAACTCCTTGTGAGATCATAAAAAAATGCTGAAATCCAATTACCGAATATGTATAAATGTGCAAAGCCTTGTCGGCAATCTCAATAACTTTTGAAACTTTTGTAAAAGTGAGCACAAGAGGCATTGAAATTGGTAAAATTAAGATAATTGTTAAAATAGAAAGTATGACTCTGTTCTCCAGCCAATTTTGAACACATCTTTAGACTTTTTCACATTCCCAGTTCCCATATTTATGCTAATCATTGAGGAAACTGTAGTTCCGATTGAAGATGGCAAAATAAAGCAGATTGCATTGATGTTAGAGGCAATTCCTTGTGCATTTAGGGCGATTGCGCCAAATTTTTCCATTTCCTTGTTTATAAGGAAAAAAATCCTAGATACAGAAAAAGGCGTAGTTTAGCATTGCTGGAAAGCCGATATTTAGAAGTCTTTTTATTATAGGGCAGTTTCATTGAATAATTTCTAAATCCAGCTTGACATCTCCACTTTTTTAGAAAATAAATCGTAAAACATCCAGATTGTAATAGCAATGTAGGAAAAAAAGTGAAGCCATTACTGCACCCACAATTCCCTATTTTTTAAAACATATAGAAAAAAATTGAATTAAAAAAATTATTTTTTAAAAATTAACAATAAAAAAATTCTAATAAATGTAACTTTCAGGTCGACTAATCGCATTTTTTTCGATGAATTATAAATTGCAGCCAAAAAAATACAAAGGGCATTACAAGTGAATACAGGGCAATGTAAATATAGACATTGTCACGAATTTCAGCGGTTGTATATTTGGAAATTATAAAGGCTGAAAATATACAGACTGGAATTATAAAAAGTCCAATAACAAAGCTGAAAACAAAAATCTGCAGCATCGTTTCCTTTACAGCCAGCATTCTTCCTTTTCCCATAAAGCCTTCCAAGCATAACAAGAGTAGCCACTCCAAGCCCCTGCGACAATGCAATCATAATATTCAGCACAGGCTGGCTAAATGTAACAGAACTAGCCACTTCAACGCTTGTAAGCCTATTTAGGAATAAGCTGTCAGAAAGCGGAATAAGTGCCTGAATGATTCCAACCAGCAATGTTGGGATGGATAGGAAAAGCAGAGTATTTATAACTTTTCCGTTTAAAATCATTTCACGGCGTTCTTCATTAGATTGGGTTTTGAATATTGTTTTCATTTTTCTTTTTTTCCTTTCTCCTTTCTTTTAAAAAAATTATCGTATCTTATTATTATAGCACTTTTTTTGAGAAATTTTAAAATATTTTTCTTATGATTTTTCTTTTGTTTAGTTTGGTTAGTAAAATTTGAATTCAAATATAGAAAAAAATTTATTTCTTTTGGGAATTTTTCTGTTTCTATGACTTGGGATTTTGTTGAATATCTTTTTAAAAATATAATAACATAAAAATTATATATTATAATGTTTGGAAATGTCTTACGGATAAACTTAAAATAGGTGTATTATCAAGTGGAGTTCAACAAAAGATCTAAAATAATATAAAAAATTTTTTAAAGGTGTTTACAAAATAAAGAAAAATTTAGTATAATGTTATAAGATAGAGGTGCGGTTTTTAAGAGTAGATTTATGGAGAAGGTCAATTCGATGAAATAACTTGAAAGGAGAAATCGCCGAAGTACAAAGAGTGACGAACTTTGCTGCTGGGTCTATGGAGAATATCTATAGGACTGTCATTATAATGTGTAATGGTGAGCTGTCAGATATATAAATGTGATTTTTGATTTTAGATTATATAATTTTATATGCTGATGTTCGTTGTCAGCATTTTTTATTTGTAGAAAAAATTTACAAAAGAAATTTTTAGGAAAGGAAAATTTGTGAAAATATGAAATTATTTGGAACGGCAAAAATTAATGAAAAAGGGAATTTATCAATAGGAGGAGTTGATACGATTGAGTTGGCAAAAGAGTTTAAAACGCCACTTTATGTAATGGATCAGGAATTGATTGAAACGACTATTGATAAAATGAAAGAGGCTTTTCAGTCTACAAGATTTAAAACGAGAATAGCTTATGCAGGGAAAGCGTTTTTGACAACTGGGATGATTAAATTGGTTGAATCTAAAGGATTGGATTTAGATGTTGTGTCTGGTGGAGAATTGTATACGGCACATAAAGCAGGATTTCCGATGAAAAGAGTGCATTTGCATGGGAATAATAAATTGGTGAATGAGATTGAAATGGCTGTTGAATATGGGATTGATACGATTGTTGTAGATAATGAAGATGAAATTGCTAAGATTGAAAAAGTTTGTAAGGAAAAAGGTAAGAAACAAGCGGTTTTAGTGAGAATTGATCCAGGAATTGAGGCACATACGCATCATTATAAAAAAACTTCTGGGCTTACTTCAAAATTTGGAATTTCATTGTTTCAGGATAAATTTATTTGATATAATTAAAAAGGTTGAATGATAGCGAATGGATAGAATTTAAAGGATTTCATACGCATATCGGTTCGCAAATTTTCCAATCGGCGTTCTTTATATTTGCTCTAGATGAGATTTTTTTAAATATTTGGATAAATTGAAAAAGGAATTGGGAATAGTAGTTCACACAGTAAATATGGGTGGAGGATTTGGAGTTTACTATAAGGAAGGAGATGATCCAAAACCGATAGAGGAGGTTCTGAGTGAAATAATAACATATACAGAAGCAATGGAAATTAAATATCAAATTGGATTTAAAGAACTTTGTATTGAGCCAGGAAGAAGTATTGTCGGAAATGCTGGAACAACTTTGTACGAAGTTGGAGGAATTAAGGAAACAGTCGTGGAAAAAAACGTATGTATTTATAGATGGAGGAATGTCGGATAATATAAGAACAGCATTATATCAAGCGGAATATGAGGCTGGAGTTGTAAACAAGCTAAATGATACAGATGTAAGAGAAATAACTTTAGCAGGGAAAACTGTGTGAATCAGGGATATTATCATTGAAAAAGGAAAATTGCCAAAAAGCAACAGAAATTGGAGATATTGTGGCAGTAACGACAACAGGGGCATATTGTTACACAATGTCAAGCAACTATAACAGAATGATGCGACCAGCAGTTGTATTCGTAAAAGGATGGAAAAGCAAAGTTGCGGTAAAGAGAGAAACATTGGATGATTTAATTAGAAATGATGAAATTTTTTTGATTTATAAAAAAATAAGAAAGAGGTGCATTTATTGTGATTATTGTACATAAATATGGTGGAACTTCGGTTGCCACAACTGAAAAAATTATGAATATCGCTAAATATTTAGGTAGCGTAAAGGATTCAGGAAATGATGTAGTTGTAGTAGTTTCGGCTATGGGGAAAACAACTGATGCATTGATTAAATTAGCTCATGAAATTACTGAAAATCCAGATTCTAGGGAAATGGATAGATTGATGTCGACTGGAGAGCAACAAACAATTTCGCTTTTTAAGTATTGCGTTGAAAACATTGGGATATGAAGCGATTTCATTGACAGGGGCTCAAGCGGGGAATAAAAACGAGTGGGCATTATATGAAAAAAATAAAATAGATGATATAAATGGTGATGTTATAAAAGGTCACTTGAATGAAGGAAAAATCGTTGTTGTAGCTGGATTCCCAAGGAGTTAATAAAGATGGAGATGTAACTACTTTGGGGCGTGGAGGTTCTGATACTTCTGCAGTTGCACTTGCGGCAGCTTTTGGGAGGAAAATGAGATTTATACGGATGTTGATGGAATTTATTCAATTGATCCGAGAGTGTATAGCGATGCGAAAAAAATTGCCATATATTTCTTATGATGAAATGATGGAATTGGCTTATTTAGGGGCTGGAGTAATGGAGCCTAGAGCCGTTGAACTTGGTGGGAAAATATGAGTAGAAATCTATGTTGGAAAATCACTTAGGTGAAAAAAATGGAACGATTATAACTTCAATTCAAAAAAATAAAGGAGATTAAAGAAATGGAAGAAAAGAGTAATAACTGGAGTGTCGATAAATGAAAATGTATTAATGGTAAACGTGGAAGAAATTCCTACAAATGCACAAAATGTATATGAGATTTTTGAAAAAGCTGAAGCAAATGGAATAAATATTGATATGATAAGTCAAAATGATGTAACTAGCCATCACGGAAGTTTTGCCTTTACTTGTCCAAAAACTGATATAGCAGCACTTGAAAAAAATTGGTAAAAGAAATAGAAGTCTGAATTTTCCAAAGACATCATTTATAATAAACCAATATGTTACAAAAAGTTTCAATTGTAGGAATTGGATTAATTAGTAATGTTGGTGTAGCTGCAAAAATGTTTAAAATCTTATCTGAAAATGATATAAGTTTTTCACCAAATTTCGACTTCAGAAATCAGTATTTCGTTGGTTGTGGATGAAGTTATGGGTAAAAAAAGTTGCAGAATTATTTGCTAGAGAATTTGATATAAAAAAATTATTGGACTTATTCGAAACTAAGTGAATTTAGAATTTGATAAAATAAATATTCTGAAGCAAGGATTCTTGAACTCTTATGGAAAAAAATTTAGTTGTCGAGCAGGTCTACTGAAATATCTTTTTACAGGATTGGGTTTAATATAAAAAAAGGAATTTTTATGGAAACGGTTTTAATAACAGGAGCAAGCAGCGGAATTGGCTATGAACTTGCTAAAATTTATGCAAAAAACGGGCATAATCTGGTTGTTGTGGCACGAAATAAAGATAAGCTGGAAATTTTAAAAAAAGAGATTTTTGAGGAAATTTCTAAAAATATCAAAATAACTGTAATTGAAAATGATTTGTCGTTGGAAAAATGCGCTAAAGGGCTTTATAATCAAGTGAAATCTGAAAAAAATTGAAAATAAATGTACTCGTGAATAATGCTGGAGTTGGGATTTATGGGAAATTTTTCTGAATTTGATGAAGAAACAATGAAAAGAAATGATGCGATGATAAACTTGAATATAAAGGCAGTTGTAGAATTGACAAGACTGTTTTTAAATGATATGCTAAAGGATGGAAATGGCGGGATATTAAATGTGTCTTCAATTGCAGCTTTTATGCCAGGGCCTTTTAATGAGTACGTATTATGCAAGTAAAGCCTTTTAGCAGTCGTTTACGGAAGCAGTTAGGGAAGAAGTGAGAAATGATGTTCGAGGAAAAATATTAGAATATCGGCACTTTGTCCTGGACCGACAGATACTGGCTTTTGAGAAGAGCAGCAATTTGGAGGAAAGTTTCGCTGTTTGAGAGATTGAAAGTTATGACTGCGAAGAAAGTGGCTGAAATTGGGTATAAAGAGTTTCAGAAGGGAAAAGTGGTTATAATTCCTGGAATTTTCAATAGGATTGCAGTTTTTGGGACTAGATTCCTATCAAGAAAATTTGTTGTAAAAACGGCTGGAAAGTTGCAGGAGAAGAAAAATAAAAATTAATGGAGGTTTGAAATGTTAAAATTTGAGAAATATCAGGGTGCAGGGAATGATTTTGTTATTGTTAGCGAAAAAGAGCTGATTGAAAAGGGAATACCTGAATATGGAGAGTTTGCAAGCCAAGTTTGCAATAGACATTTTGGAATAGGTGCAGATGGACTGATTATTTTAAAATATGTGGCAAGTATGCCGTTTATGTTTTTCTTTAATGCAGATGGAAGTCAGGCGCCTATGTGTGGAAATGGAATAAGATGTTTTTCACATTATCTTGTAAATAATCATTTAGTCGATGGAAATGAATTTGTTGTGAAGACAGTTCCTGGAGATTTGACAATAAGGGTGAATTATGATGAGGAAAAGGATGATTTTTCTGCAAGAGTAAATATGGGAAAACCTATTTTTAACATAAAAGAATTGATAAATACAGAAAAAGAGCAGTTTTTGCGAGAAAAAATAAACATTGATGGAAAAGAAATTGAAATTTCGTATATCTTTATGGGAACTGACCATTCTGTAATATTTGTAAATGACTTTAGTGATTATGATATTGATGAAATTGGGAAAAAAATTGAAAATTATACTGATTTATTTCCCAAAAAAAGTTAATGTAAATTTTGTGAAAGTGTATGACAGAAAGCGAATGGAAGTAATTACTTGGGAACGTGGAGCAGGAAGAACATTGGCTATGGAACAGGTGCAACAGCTTCAGCAGTGCTTGCTAGAACTTTTGGTTTTGTAGATAATAAGGTAAATGTAAAAGTACCTGGTGGACAGCTTGTTATTGAATATGAAGGTGGAGAAAATAACGCTTTTTATGACTGGGACCTAGTGAAAAAAATTGCTGAAGGATTATATAAATTTCAAAGATAATTTTTAAATTTAGTATTAATTAAAAATTTTTGAAAAAAAATAAAAGAATATAAAATTAAAGTAAAAATTAAGGAAAGAAGGAAAAATGAAATTTGAAGGATCTTACGTAGCTTTTAATTACGCCGTTTAAAAATAATGGAACGGAATTAGATGAAGATAAATTGAGAGAACTGGTAAATTATCACATTGAAAATGGAACAGCTGGAATTGTGCCTTGTGGAACGACTGGAGAAGCTCCAACACTAACATTTGCGGAACATGAAAAAGTGATAAAAATAGTTGTGGAAGAAGTGAAGGGAAGAATACAAGTAATTGCAGGAGCAGGTTCAAATAATACAGCAAGAGCAGTAGAATTGACAAAATATGCAAAAGAGCTGGGAGCAGATGCGGCATTAAGTACTTGTCCATATTATAACAAACCTAGCCAAAGAGGGCTTTATGAACATTATAAAACAATGCAAAAGAGGCAAAATTTCCTGTAATGCTTTATAATGTGCCAGGAAGAACAGGAACAAACATTGAAGCGGAAACTATTGCAAAATTGGCTGAACTGCCTGAAATTGTGGCTGTAAAGGAAGCAACAGGAAGTTTGGAACAAATGATAAAAATCCAAGATTTATGTGGAGATAAAATTGAAATCTTGTCAGGAGAAGATCATCTAATCTTGCCAATGCTTTCGATTGAGCAAAAGGAGTAGTTTCAGTAGTTGCTAATATAATGCCACAGGAAATGAGCGACTTGATTAGTTCATTCTTAAACAAAAAAATTTTGATAAGGCATTTGAACTTCATACGAAATTATACGATGTAAGCAGAAATATGTTTGTTGAAGGAAATCCTGTAACTGTAAAGGCAGCTATGAAAAATACTTGGAAAAATTGGATAATGATATAGTGCGATTGCCATTGGTTGCAGCTGAAGCGGATACCTATGGGAAATTAACTAAAGTATTTAAGGAAAAAGGGATTTTTTTAATTTTTTATTTGCTGGAAAATTTTGAATTATGAAAAGAGCTGGAGTAAAATCCAGTTTTTTTATTAATATTTGCTTTTTTTCTGCTAAACTTTAAAAAAAGATAGACAAAGAAAAAAATTAAAGGAAATAGTCGCAAAATATGACACATTAAATTGATAAAATTAATTTAACAAAAAAATAAATTTGGAGGAAAACAATGATAAAAAAATATAGTAATAGGATTATTAGGAATTGCAAGTTTGTCTTTTGCAGGAATATTAAAAAAATGTGGAAGCGATAACAGAAGTGTTTGGAGATGGAGAGAAATTATCAGCAGTTGTACTTACATACGATAAAGAAATTGCTGGGAATTCAGTTTCTGTTTCAGATTATAAAGTAGAAGGCAGAGAAATTGAAAAAGTATATGTTAAGTAAACAAAATGAAAGCAATGATAAAAAAATCAAAAATGGAAAAATATGTAATTTTGGAATTGAAAAAGATCTGATGGTAGCTCAGGCAAGCGACCATTCTAAAGAAGAAATGGAAAAGAAAAAAAGCAACAGGACAAAAAGGACCGACATTGGGTGGAAAAGGCGATGCAAAAACCTTTAAAAACAATTACAGCAGAAGTAACTCAAACAGGAAGTGTAAAAACTGTAAATGGAAAAGTTTACAATTCTGAGGAAAAACAAGTTTCAACAAAAACAAGACAATTAATAATAGAAGACTTCAAGCAATTTGTATTTACTGGAAAAGATGGGAAGACTTTGAAATATAATTTGTATATGCCTAAAAATTATGACCCATCTAAAAAAATATCCGATGGTAGTATTTATGCATGATGCAGGAGCTGTATCTTCTGAAACTAAGTACACATTAAGTCAAGGAAATGGTGCTACAGTTTGGGCAAGTCCTGAATGGCAGGAAAAACATCCTAGTTTTGTATTAGCACCGCAATATGAAGTAGTAACGGTAAATGATAATTATGAATATGGTCCTGAACTGGACAGAACGGTTGAATTGATAAACAGTCTAACTGGAAAAATATTCAACAGATAAAGACAGAATTTACAATACAGGACAATCAATGGGTGGAATGTCTTCTATTTCATTGGATTCAAGATATCCTGATTTATTTGGTGGTTCGTATATTGTTGCCAGTAAATGGGACGTAAATGTAACAGAACCAATGAAAAATCAAAATATATGGTTTGTTGCGTCAGAAGGAGATCCCTGGAGCTTATCCAAGTTTGACTGAAATATCAGATTATTTGGAAAAATGGTGCAAAAAGTTCAAAGAATGACAGTTGATGCAGAACAAAATCAAGATGAAGTAAATAAAGAAGTTCAAAGTAAAAATAGAAAATGGATACAATATTTATTACACGGTTTACAAAAATGGAAATCATCGTTATACCTGGCAGCATGCATACGATATGAAGCCTGCCATGGAATGGCTGTTCAGACAGAAAAGAAATTCTTCAAGAGTGAAATAATGCTAAATCCATTTGAAAAATAGAAATTATATTTTTACAGTTTCTGACAAGGAGTCTTAATTCCTTGTAGAAGATATATCAAATTTATTGTTTTAATAATAGGATAAAGTGAGAATACATTAGACCTGTTCGATAACTATACAAACTTAGAATTTAATAAAATAAATATCTTGAAGCAAGGGTCTTGACCCTTTGAGTAACAGAAGGTATACCAATTATATTATTTTAATGGGAAATAGTATAACGCAAAAAAAGAAAAATTTAAAAAAATATCAAAAAATTTTTTTGATTATCTGAAATTATGGGGTACAATATTGTTAATAGGGAAATATTTTTTAAATAATTTAAATTTGTATTTGAGAGGAATGAATAGAGATGATACACACAACGAGAGAGCTGGAAGAGATACAGAAAAATTTTATTGAGATGGAAGTGAAAAGTTTTGCAAGGGAAGTTATCGAATTTATCGATGAAAGTCCAAGTACTTATCACGTTGTGAAAAACTGTTCGGATATTTTGGATGAAAATGGGTTTGAAAGAATTATGCCACGTGAAAAATGGGAAATTAAAAAGGGCGGAAAGTATTTTTAAAAAAATCTAGTTCCACTATAATTGCCTTTTACGGTTGGAGAGGATTTTGATGTGAAAAATGGATTTAAAATATTTGGGGCACATACAGATTCTCCTTGTTTTAGAATAAAGCCTAGTCCTGAAATAGTCACAGAAAATGTAGTGAGATTGAATACGGAAGTTTATGGAGGGCCTATTTTAAGCACTTGGTTTGATAGACCGCTTTCTATTGCTGGACGTGTTATTGTGAAGGGGGAAAATTCATTTTTTCCAAGAACTGTGAAAATTAAGATAGATGAGCCGCTTTTGACAATACCAAATCTGGCAATTCATCAAAACAGGGAAGTAAATAATGGTGTAAAAATTGATAAGCAGAATGATGTTTTGCCTGTAATTTCACTTATTAACAAAAATTTTGAAAGGGAAGGTTATCTTGAAAGAGTTATTTTAGAGAAAACTGGAATAAAAAAGGAAGATATAATTGATTTTGACTTGTATTTGTATGCGACTGAAAAAGGATGTCTTTTGGGGGCAAATGAAGAATTTATGTCATCACCAAAAATTGATAATCTTGCTTCTGTTTATACAGGGCTGATTGGATCTTTTGGAAGCCGAAGAAAATCAGGATAGAATTAATATTTTTGTGGCATTTGATAATGAAGAAATAGGAAGTGCTACAAAAGCAAGGGGCAGATTCTAATTATTTGTTAAATACGCTGGAAAGAATTTCGCTGGCTCTTGGGCTTAGCTCGAGGGATTTTTGCAAATGCTTGAAAGTTCATATATTTTATCAGCTGATGCGGCACATGCGGCACATCCTGCACATTTAGGCAAAAACAGATCCCTACAAATCGTGGGAAAAATAAACGAAGGGATTTCTATAAAAGATAAGTGCAAAGCAAAAATATACTTCTGACGGATATTCGATTGCAGTAATTAAACAGCTTATTGAAGGCACTGAAATACAAATTCAGCCATTTGTAAATGAATCAAATGAACTTGGTGGAAGTACGATTGGTCCGATTTCATCAACGCATCTGGACATAGATGGAGTGGATCTGGGAGTTCCGATGTTTGCAATGCATTCGGTACGTGAATTATGTGGAATTTTTGATGTGTTTTATTTAAAGGAATTGGCAAAGGAATTTTTCAAAAAGAATAAAGAATAATATATTAATTTTTATTTTTAAATAGAAGACGTCTTATAAGTAATTGTATTAACATAAATATCAATTCTTTAAAAATTAAGAACTATTATTTTATTAATTTTATAAAAATAATAAAATATATGAAATTTATAATTTAACAAAAAGATAGCAAGAAGTCGTAGGCTTTCTACAAGTGGGAGATGAATTGTTTTTTTGTAAAAATTGAAAAAAAGGATACATCCATGATACAATTTTTGTATGAAATATCGAAGAGAAGTTATAAATAATAAAATTTCTAAAGAAATAATTAAAAATAATATTCAAAATCAAAAAGGAGTGTAATTTTCATGAAATATAATTTAGCATTCAAATACAGAATTTATCCAAATAAAGAGCAAGAATTATTGATAAATAAGACTTTTGGATGTGTTCTTTTGTTTACAATACAATTTTGTATATTGCTAATAAAATTTTATGAAGAAACTGGAAAAAATAAAATAATTACACCTGCCAGTTTGAAAAGTGAAAACCAATTTTTAAAAGAAGTAGACAGTCTGGCACTTTCAAATGCTCAATTGAATGTAAGACGATCGTTTACGAATTTCTTTCAAAAAGAGAGCGAAGTTTCCAAGGTTCAAATCTAAAAAGAATAAAATTAAAATATCATAGAGAAATACCGAAGGATTACAAGATAAAGTCAGTAACATTGACAAACAGTAATGGAAATTACTATGTTTCTGTTTTGACAGAACTTGAAAAAGAAATTCAAAAAGGTAGCTAGTAATGATAAAGTAATTGGACTTGATTTTTTTCAATGTCTGAATTATTTGTCAGTTCTGAAAACCAAAGAGCTGATTATCCAAAATATTTTTAGGATATTGGAAGAAGAATTGAAAAATTACAGAAATCATTATCGAGAAAAGTGAAATTTTCTAAAAAATTGGTATAAGCAAAAAGCGAAAATATCAAAAATTGCATGAGTATATTAAAAATTGTCGAAGAGATTTTTGCATAAATTATCGAGAAAAATTATCTGAAGATTATAATGCTGTGGTTGTTGAAAATTTGAATATGAAAGGGATGAGTCAGACATTAAATTTTGGGCAAAAGTGTAGGAGATAATGGATGGGGAATGTTTTTGAGAATGCTTTGAGTATAAACTGATGTTTTTAGGGAAAGCAATTTTTGAAGATAGATAAATGGTTTTCATCGTCGAAGACTTGCAGTAAATGCGGAAACGTTAAAGAGGAACTGAAAATTATCAGAAAGAAGTTATAAATGTGAGTGCTGTGGAATTGAAATTGATAGAGATTACAATGCGGCATTGAATATAAAGAGATATAGAAAAATTGAAATGTTGAAATATTAGGAAAATAAAGAAGACAGGGTAGGAACTGTCCGAAGAGTTTGGTAAATATATTTGGCTAACAAAAAGCAGGTACTTCCTAGAAGCTCCCCGCTTCTAAAAAGCGGGAGTAGTTCACTTTTATAAGTTATTTTGATAATATTTAATTACATACTCTGCACATTTTATCCCATCAACCGCCGCCGACATAATCCCGCCAGCATATCCTGCACCTTCTCCGCAAGGCATAAGCCCTTCAATATTCGAGAAAAAAATTTTTCATTTCTAGGAATTTTTACTGGAGATGAACTGCGGCTTTCCACTCCTGATAAAACTGCATCATAACTGGCAAATCCCTTTATTTTTTTCTATCCATTAAATTAATTCCTCTTTTAGAGAATCATTTATGTATCGCGGAAAAATTTCATTTAAATTTGCAAATTTGTAGCCTGCCAAATAACTAGGTTTTTACTTTCCCCAATTCTGTCGAAAATTTTATTATTTACAAAAATCCCCAAACAACTGAACCGGAGCCTTATAATTCTTTTCCACCAAGTTCAAAAAGCCTTTTTCCTCCAATCTTCTTTGAAATTCCACTCCAGCTAGAACACTTTCTCCAGGAAAATCTTCAGGAAATACATTTACCAAAATCGCCGAATTTGCATTTTCCAAATCCCTTTGAGAATAACTCATCCCATTTACAACAAGACGACCTTCCTCACTTGAAGACGGCACAACAACTCCGCCTGGACACATGCAAAACGTATAAACTCCCGCCCATTGCTTGTCTTAACATTCAATTTATATTCTGCAGCCGGCAATTTATTGGCAAATTTTCCATATTGAGAATGATTTATCATACTTTGAAGATGCTCAATCCTAACTCCAACTGAAAAAGTTTTTCGCTCCATCGCAACATTTTCCCTCATTTAACATAAAGAAAGTATCTCTCGCACTATGACCAATTGCAAGAATTACAATATTAGCTGGAATTTCATAAGTTTTTATTTTCATCGGAACTTTCAACATTCTCAACTAAAATACTTTTTATTTTTTTCTTTTCTGAATCAGATTTTTCATAATTTACTTTTTATTAATTTTGTACTAAATCTATATTCTCCACCAAGACTCTTAATCTTATGTCTGATTTTTACGCATTATTTCAATTAATTTATCAGTTCCAATATGTGGCTTTGACATATAGTTAATCTTTGGATCAGCTCCAGCAAGAATTAATTCATCATAAACCTTTTGAATCCTAAAATTATTTGTATTCGTATTCACTTTTCCGTCTGAAAACGTTCCAGCCCCGCCTTCCCAAACTGCACATTTGAATACTTTATCTAATTTCCCAGTTTTAAAAATTATAGACATCCTTTTTCCCTGTTCATCCACACTTTTCCCTGCTCAATAATAACTGGCTTTAATCCCGCTTCAGCAAGCACAAGCCCAGCAAAAATTCCCTGCAGGTCCGCTCCCAACGACAACAGGACGCTTTACACTTTCATTTTCTGTAAAACTCTCAATTTTCTCTGTAAAATAAGGTTTTTCTCAATTTTTTTCTAACATTTTTCACACTTTTCAAATCTTTTCTTTTCCATCTCTTCATCAAATTTAAAGGAAATATCCACCGCATAAACAAATACAACATTATCTCGCATCAATTGCCTGCCCTGCAATTTCAAAAAGACTTTACTTCATTTTCATTAATTTTGTAAAGTTTATAAACTGTTTTTTAAATCATTTTCATTATGTTTTTACAGGCATTTTTTATATTATTTATTCTAATCATTTTTCTCCTTTACATTTCAATTTTTTAGTTATTTAAAAATTTCAATAATATATCATTTTTATTTTTCTATGTTTAATTTTATATAAAATTTTATTGAAAAATCATAAATTATATTTGTTTATTAATCTTTACTAAAATTTCTTTACAATACAAAATGTTTCTATTAAATTTTATTGTAATTGAGCAACAAGTGAAGTATTTGGATTTACAATACAAAAATGTTTCTATTAAATAATTTGTACAAAAAGGGGAATATTTTACAATACAAAATGTTTCATTAAATAAAATAGTCTGGATAAGTGATTATCATGTTTACTGTATTTACAATACAAAATGTTTCCCTATTAAATTGTATCTTCCTCAAACTACCTATATAGTATACCATTTTTCCTCATTTTGTCGATACCAATATTTATATATATTTTTATCAAGAATTCTTTTTATCTTTTTTATAAAACAATCAAAAACCAATAAAAATCGATATTGCAAGAAATCTGTCGGTGTCCCAGCTTTTTAGTATTATTCCAGGTCGACAGATTTTGTTTAAAAGAAGTTTGAAGTTTTATTATCTTTCGATTTCCTAAAATTCTGAGTTATTTTTCTTGGCCTAATTTAAAAATTATTAAAAATCTTGTTTTTGAAGATAAATTTTCCTAACTTTATATTTAATTTTTAATAATAATGGTGTTACCTAGTCTTGAAATAATAAGTTTTGAATATATATTAAATATTTTTAATTTTTGAAATATGTTTTTATATGGTATAATTAAAAATATAGAAATATGAGTTTTAAAGAGTATGTTTCACTTAAATAAAATAAAAATTGTTGTTGAAAAATAAGATTTTAGAAAAGATGCTAGAAAAGAGAGGAGAAATAATAAGTTTTTGATGGAGCATCAGTATCTTATTGAATAAATAAAAATTTTTGAAAAGAAGTTGGATGAGGAGAGCAGTATGAAAGATATTTATAATATAAGTTCTGTTGAAGATTTGAAAAAGAATTTTAAAAATATTTAAAGAAGCTAAAAGAGAATGTTATGAAGATTTTAAATAGTAACTGCACGTTCTTGGAAAAATTTTTGTATGAAAAATATATTTTACCAAAGGTACAGGAGGATATGTATTTTAAAGATGAAATTTCAAAACATATATTTTTATCTTGTAGAATTGAATGGGAAATTACAGATGGATTTTTAGAGTGTCTTATGATCTTTATAATTGATGAGCTAATAAATGGTATAAAACAAATTGTATACATCCTGATATTTGTAGGCACTCCCTAAAGCAGAAGAAGCAATGCAATCGTTAGAAAATTTATACAAAGGGATGACTAGAAAAATGAAATATGAAATTAGTAAAAGTTTAATAAAACTTGATGAATTAGAATATATTATAAGAGAAATTAATTATGGAGAATTGAGGTAAAACATGGGTTAATTCTATTGAAAATGCTTGGATTAAAGGTGCCTTTCTTGATAAGAGAGAATAGTTTGGATTAAATATCAATATTTACCTAAATTAGCACGTATAGAATTGGTAAATTATTATCTTGCTTTTGATAGGTCTTCCTATTTCAGATTATATCAGGAACTGATTTTTGTCAATCTTATATCTGTTGTTTTTAATGCTACACCGACATTTAGAAAAAGAGATTATATTAGATATTCTGAGAAGTTGTATTATTTATTAGAGATTCAAATAAAGCTGAAGTATTAAGAGCAAGATATTATGAAAATATTGAAGATCAAAGATTGAAAAAGCGAAGAATATACAATATAACAGTTGATGAATTAACTCGAAAAACCATTAAATTTAAAGACTGCAGAATTTTCTACATATCCGAAGTGTTGCTATTTATCCAGATTTACAGCTAGAAGAAGATAACGGACTTATTATAAATAAAGAAAACTCATAGATATTATTACAAAAATAATATTCAGAATGAAGAAGATTTAGTTAGATTGTGTGTACAAAAAGATGGGAAACTGGATGGTCTGTGTATTATAAGAAAATAATTGAAAAAGATCTTGAAAAATATTTAAAATTATTATAATAAATAAGAGAAAGCTACAACATCATTGACAATAGAAAAAATAACATACTTTTAATATAAATAATATAAAAGATTAGTAAATTTAATAGAAACATTTTTGTATTGTAAATAATTGATGTACTGGGAGAAAAGGAAAAGGACTGTCGCTATTTAATAGAAACATTTTGTATTGTAAATCTGACAGTGATACGCAGTCTATCTCTGCATATTTTTATTTAATAGAAAACATTTTTGTATTGTAAATGTAATTTTCTTTCATAAAAACTTTTGTAAATATTTTAATTTAATAGAAACATTTTGTATTGTAAATATCTCAACATTGATTGCGACATTCCAGTAAACTCGCATTTAATAGAAACATTTTGTATTGTAAATAGGAAAACTTTTTGGATTCCTCGTAAATGAGTGTAGATTCAATAGAAAACATAATATATTTTTGTAACAATGTTTGACATCTATCATTATTCATTTAAAAATAAATAACTGATATTGACAAATTTAAAGTGTGGGTTATACTAATATTAATACAAAAAGGAATTCTAAAAATGAGATTTGGAAAATACAAAAATAAATTTTAAATTTAGAATTGGTTGGAAGGAAGCAAACTAGAAAAAGAAAAGTTTTATGGGATTTTAACTTTGATTGATCATTTTTGATTGCAGTAATATATAGATAGTTGTAAATTAATAAAAAGGGTGAATAAAATATGAGATTTAGAATTAATGTTGAATTAATTGAAGGAAACACATTTCCAGTTAATTTTAGGGTTAAAATTTTGCATATATTGAAAGTTGGGTTGAAAGAATATGATAGGAGATTTTGAAGAACTTTTGACTCAACGAAGCAAAAATTATACTTGGGCTGTTTATTTTCATGCGATTAAGTTTGAGAAAGAACAATTTTATTTTTAAATGAGAATAATAAAAGATTTATAATTAATTTTTCTATTTTTGATAATGTAGATAGTTTTAAATATTTATAATGCTTTTTCTAGTATTAGATTTAAAAGAATTTAAAATATCAGATGAAACTAAAGTTAGAATTACTATATTTCAGTTGTTCAAAGAAAATTTGTAAAAATAATATATTGAATGAAACATTGTCACCAGTAGTTTGTAGGGATCACAATAGAGAAACTGAGAAAGATAAATATTATGTAGGAACTGATAAGGAATTTCCTGTGATTATAAAAGAAATCTTTATTTGAGATTGAAAAGAAATAATGGGAGAATATGTAAAAAAGATATTGAAGATTTAGTGATAGATGCAAGTAAAAACTAAAAAGTAGTTGTTAAAGCATTATGACAAAAAGAAGTTCTGCTCAGATGGAAAGTTCAGAAAAAGAATTTAAGGGAATACTTATCGACGCTTCAGTAGGAACAATAAAATTTGAAGGAAAAAGTTATCTTTTAGATTATATTTATAGTGCAGGACTTGGAAGTGTGACTGGAAGTGGATTTTGGGATGCTTGAAATAATTTAGTGCGAGAAGGAAGAGAAATGAGTGACGGGAAAATGAGAATTGAAAATTAAAAGATTGGGTTATTTAATGCAGTGGTTATTGGGAGTTTATTAATATACTTGAAACATCAGTATGGGGAAGAAAAAGTAAGAAAATTTATTGATGATCAAAATAGATGTTTGAAATTTTCAAAAAGAAGAATTGTTGGAACTTTTAGAAGATTTTTGAATATAAATATTTTGATTTTTTATAAAAAGATATGGGAAAAACTTTAACTTATGGGAAAAATTTTTGGAGTTTGAAGAGTATATTGATGATTTTGAAAATGAGAATCGAAAAGATTGAAGAAATTGAAGAATTGAAAAGAATAAACGAAAAATTAGTTTTTAAAGAAAAAAATTAAAAATCAAATAGTTATAAAGCGGCGTATGATTTTTATAAAAAGATGGTAAAAGTGAGATTGAAAAAAACTTGAAAAAGCGTTGAAAAAGTAAAAGAACCGAAGAAAAAATGAAGAAATAAGTGATAGTATAAATCAAGATATAAAAGATAATTTTTAAAATTATGAAGGAAATTATTAATTTTTTTAAATTAAAGATTTCAAATGAAAAAGAGGTTATAACAAAAATTATTTAGCTGCAAAAATATTGCGTATATTTTTAGTAAACAATGCTTGGAATAGTGTTTCATTTTTGAAATAGAGGAAATGCTGCTAAAGATATTTATGAAGAATATAAATCATATTTTTGTTGATACTGCGAAAGAATATATTGAAAATGGATAAATCAAAAATTTAAATATAAATGTGCAGTTACAAATATGCCGATGAAAGATTTTTAAAAATACTCTAGGATTTTCTGAAATAATACAGGATTTGATGTGAAATAGGAAAACCTTCGCATGTTTGGAATTTTGTAAATGATATTGCAGTTACTCCGTTGGCTATATTAATTTATTCGTGTGTTCCAGCAGGGATTTGTGTATGGAACAAGTAAGGGAATGTTTGTTAATGCTAATCATAGTATAGAACAGTTGGAGAGTATTAATAATGGTATGGCTAGTGAAATTTATAATGAAAAATTTTAATGAAAAAGAATATTAGTTTGTATAAAAAAATTTATTGAGAGAAATGCAAAAGAGAACGAATGAATCTAAATATGAATTATCTGATATACAGGTTGTTAAGTATGAAAATGAAACATATAGATTTACTTTTGCTGTCAAAAAAATATTTTGCAGTTGTTAAATAAAAATAAATTAAGATTAGATAGATTGTTAGATAAAATGGTATATTTTTAGATAGAAGATATTTTTTTATTTTGTATGATATTACAATTTCGGAATTATTAAATAATGAAAATTTGTTTTCTTTTGATTAATAAATTGTGTCATTACAAAAATTTCTAAAAGTGAAAGGAAATTATAATTTAAGAAATCTTGAGGATTTGTTGCTGGTGAAATCTTGAATATATTAGGAGGTTGAAAGAAATGGAGAAGGCTGAAAAAGAAGTCAAGAATAAAAAAGTTTCGCAAGAATTGGAAGAAAAGGATGTTTATTCTATTAGAAGAGATGGGATAGAATTTAGAAAAGCGTATCTTGGAAAAAGTGGAAATGATAAGAAATTAGGAAGTTTATGTATAGATTGCAAAAATTCATTGAGAATAAAAAGATGTGAATATGTTTATGGATACTTTGATTTCAGGACATTCTTATGCAGGAAGAAATGTTCATTATTTGTTTGGGAAAATTTTTACTGATGATGAAAATTTTCAAACATTGGGTCATGCTTTTTTGATAGGACTTTTGGGTGAAGATAAATTTGAAAAACAGGTGAAGAAAAAAATATGACAAAGGGAGATGAATAAATCATGGATAAAAAAAGGATTGACATTTACAGCGATTTTTTAGCAGAAAGTGCGAATTATGGTGAAGGAATTGGAAATGTTGACATGCTGAAGAAAAATATCGAGAAATAGAGGAGAACAGTATACATATATTTCGAGACAGGCTATTAGATATAATATTGTTGAACAATTGGGTGAAAATAAAGCGAATGTGAAAGCTGAAGGTAGTGGAGATAAAAAAGTTGTTCAGTTTTCTGCAGAAACTACGATAAAAGATTATCCAGAATTGGATTTTTGGGTATATGAAAACAGTTAAAGGTGATAATTCTAAAAATAGATCAGCGATAGTGAGACTTTTCTAACGCAGTTTCGTTGGAAACATTTAAGGAGATTTGGAATTTTTTGACTAATAAAGGATTAGTGGATAGAATTGATAGAAATGAAAAGGTTTTTTTCCGAATATTGCACAGGCGGAAATTCATAAGTCGTATTATAAATATACTGTTACGATTGATTTAGACAAAATAGGTATTGATGAATTGGATGAAATTGAAATAGAAAAAGAAGAAAAAGCTAGAAGAGTAAATAAATTATTGGATACAATTTCATTACTTTATAGAGATATTCGTGGAAGAAGAGAAGACCTAAAAGCCATTATTTATAATTGGTGGAGTTTATGATATAAAAAAATCCATTTTTGAAAAATGTGGTTGATGTGAGAAATAATAAAATTTTTGTTGAAAAATTGACAAGTGGAATTTATGATTTTATTGAAAATGATACTGACTGTTGGAATTGTGAAAGAACAATTTGAAAATGATACAGAAATTGAAACAGAATTATCTAAAAAAAATATTAAAGTTTTAAATGTTCCAGAATTTTTTTAAACAGTTGAAAAATAAAATTGACGAATATTATAAAAAAATAGAAAAAAGGAGGGAAAGTGTTTGAAATTTTAAAAACAAATTAAAATTGTCATGCACTAAAAATCTTTATGAAAGCAATAAAATTAAGACTATATCAAAATATGGCAAATTATAAAGTTGCAAACCAGTTTTTCAGCTAAAAGAAACTTATCCTCTTCCTCCTTATTCGACAGTTATCGGTATGATTCATTCGCTTTTGTGATTTTTAAAGAGTATCATCCGATGAAAAATAAGTATTAGTGGAAATTATTTTTTTCAAAAAGTTAATGATTTATATACAAGATATGAGTTTAAAAATGGGAATTCTTTTTGAAAAAGGAAGACATCAGATTGATGTGAATGGATTGGGTGTGAATAGAGGAGTTGCGACAGCGGAATTATTAGTGGATGTAAATTTAATAATTCATATTATTCCAGAAAAATCAATCTGAAGAGTTTTTAAATTTAATTTTTTGCGGCTTTTTAAATATCCAAGAGAGTATCCAAGTTTGGGGAGAAGAGAGGATATTGTTGTAATTGATGAAGTTAAAATTGTAGAAATTGAAAAAAAGGAATTGGAAGAGGATATCGAGCTTTAAAAAAAGGATATTTTTGCATATATTCCAGTAAATTTTATTTCTGATTCTTCGGTAGAAGTGGGAAATTCAAGAATTTTTGGAACAAGATATGAATTAACTAAAAATTATGTTTCTGAAAAATATTGGAAATAAGAAATCACCCTAAAAATGGTAAGAATTTGGAATAAGGAAGAAGTAATTTATTCTTCAAATATTACAGCTTTTAGAAGGAGAAATAGTTCCTGTTGATGAAGAAAATGATGTTGTATTTTGTAAAATGTGATTTAAATGTCAGAAGAGAGGAAATTTTTAGATGGGAAATATTTTTAGCTAAATCTAATGGGAGAAACAGTAGTTGAGCATACAAAAAAAATTAATACAGAATTTTGAAAAATTAATAGAGTTGTATCCGAATATGAAAGTTGATAAAAGATTATTACTTTTAGCTTGTATTTATCATGATTTAGGAAAAAAATCAATGCAAAATTTCAATATAAAGTTTCAAATGAAAAACGAAAAAAATCTTTTTAAAAAGAAAAGTATGAAATGGATTTAAAAAGAATGAAATTCCACATGGTATTTTGAGTACAGCATTTATTAATAGTATCGAATTATTGAAAGAAAATTTTGATAAAGAGGATATAAAGATTTTTGGCATATTCTGTTGCATTGCATCATGAAAGAGATATTTCTGAAATAGAAGATGAAGATTTTTAAGGAAGAAATAAAGAAAATGGAGTTTGAACTTATTGATTTTTGAAACAGAATTGAATAGTTTGGAGAATATTTATTTTGAGATTATTAAAAAAATTTATGGAGAAATAAAAAAATATTCGATTTTTCAAAAGAGAAGATGATAATTTTAAAAATAAAAAAATTGAGTAAGAAATATTATAAATTAAATGACAGAATTTATTCAGAAAAAAATGTATATGAAAAAGAGAGAAGCTCTTTGAAATTTTTTTAAGAAATATGTTTTGTTAAAAGGATTGTTAAATAAAATAGATTACGCAGCAAGTTCGTATACGACTATTGAAGAAAAAAATGATTTTTTAGAAATTGAGATGGAAAAATTTTTGGAAGATGTATTGAGAAAGGACAATCCTAAAAATGACTGGAATGCTTTTGCAGAAATTTATGAAACAGCATAAAGATGAGAATGTAGTAGTTGTGGCACAGACAGGATATGGAAAAACAGAGGCTGGATTACTTTGGATAGGAAATAATAAGGGAATTTTTACATTGCCTTTGAGAGTGGCAATTAATGCAATTTATGACAGGGTTGTGAAAAAAATATTGTAAGAGAAAATATAGAAAAGAGAATTGGTTTGTTTCATTCTGATTTTAGAGAATATTATACAGAAAAATTCTAAAAGAAGAAAATAAATTACTAAAAAATGAAGAATTATCGGAATATATGAATAGAACGAAGCAACTTTCGCTTCCACTTACAATTTGTACAATAGATCAATTATTTGATTTTGTGTTTAGAGCTCCAGGATTTGAATTGAAGGTAGCGACGTTGTCTTATTCTAAAGTAGTTATTGATGAAATTCAAATGTATTCAGCAGATTTGTTGGCTTATTTGATTTATGGATTAAAATATATTACTGATTTTGGAGGGAAATTTGCGATAATGACTGCGACTCTTCCTGGGATTGTTACTTATTTGCTTGAAAAAGAAGGTGTAAAATTTGTTACGACAGAACCGTTTACGAATGATAAGAAAAGACATAGTTTAAAAGTGATGGAAGAAAGTATAAATGCAGAATTTATAAAAGAAAAATATAGAAATAATAAAATTTTGGTTATTTGTAATACAGTTAAAAAAGCAAAAGAGATTTATGAAAATTTGGATATTCCAAAAGAGGAATTGAATTTGATACATAGTAGATTTATAAAAAGAGATCGGACAAATAAAGAAAAGGAAATCACTAAATTTGCAAATCCAAAGAGATTTAGAGAAGATGTTAAAAATAAAAAGAGAAAAAGAGGATTTCAAGAAAATGGGGTTTTGGATTGGAACTCAAGTTTTAGAAGCTTCTCTTGATTTAGATTTTGATATTTTGATTACAGAATTGTCAGATTTGAATGGACTTTTTCAGAGAATGGGGAGATGTTTTCGTAATAGGGAAAAAGTTGATGAAGGATATAATTGCTTTGTTTTTACAAAAGAATGTTCTGGAATTAAAGGAGCGAAAGCTATTATAGATAAAAGAAATTCATGAAAAATCTAAAAGTGTACTATTAAAAAGTTGATGGAATTATTTCTGAAGTTCAGAAATTAGATTTGATTAATAGTGTTTATTCTTATGAAAGTTTGAAAAGATACAAAATATTTTAATAAAGTGACGGATAATATAAAATATTTAAAAGAGTATGTTGTTGAGTATGAAAAACGAAAATCTGAAGTTCAAAGAATATTTAGAAATATTGCTTCGTATGATGTGATTCCAAGAATAATTTACGAAGAGAATTTTTGAAGAAATAAATGGAAATATTGAAATTTTAAGAGAAAAATGAAAGGATTATCAGAAGACGACAGGAAAAAAATTGATGAATAAGGAAAATAGAAGCTAGGGGAGAATTGAATAAATTTAAAGTGACGATTCCTGATTTTGAATATAGAAAATTGGAGAAAAGTAAAAAGAATGAGATTGAAAAGATTAAAATAAAATGATTATGAGGAATTGGTAGTTGTGAATTGTGGATATTCTTATGAAAAGGGATTTGAAGTTGTTCGGGGGAAGAAGGATAATTTCTTTTAATTTTGAATTTAAAAATAAAAGAATCTGTCTCAAAAATGATTAAAATTTTTGAGTTCAATTTCTTTAAAATATATATATATAGTAAAATTTACCCTATTATTAAATATTTTTCCTAAAAATATCCAGATGTCCAAGCCCATTGCAAATTAAATCCTCCACATTCACCATAAACATCCAGTATTTCCCCAGCAAAGTAAAGATAACTTTTTGACTCCTAAATTTTTCCAAATTTACTTCACTTAACGGAATTCCGCCAGCAGTAACTCTGAGCCGCCTTAAAGCCATTTGTATCAATAATTTTTATTTTATGTTTTTCAAAGCCGTACAAATTTTACCGAATTTCATATCTGTCAAATCATTTATGCTTTCGATGATTTCTCTATTCCAGTCGATTTTTGTCAAAAACTGCTCCCAATTTCTTATTAACAGCTCCATTAGAAAACTGCTCCATTGTAAAATTCTTCAATAGTTCTACGTTTTTCAATATTTCAAATATTTCATTAGTATGTAAACTTAGGCATAAAATCAATTTCAAATTCTACATTTTTATGAAATTAAGACATAGAAATACTAAAAACAACATTTCCAGAAATCCCAAAAATCTGAAACAGCAGTTCTCCATCATAAGTACATATTTTTATTTTCTCTCCATCTTCATTTTCTCCAAAAGCCGTAACTTCCACATCCGACTTAATCCCCTTCAATCCCCTTATTTTCTCCTTTTCCGCCTTCAACTGCACAATAACAGGCGTTAATTTTGTAACAGTATGCCCAAACTTTTTCGCCAGTTCATACCCATCCATTAGATCCCAGCTCAGGATAAGATTTACCGCCAGTGGCAAGTACAATCTTTTTTGCAGTAATTTGCCTTTTATCTTCTGAAATTATCTTAAAATCAAACATTTCCTTTTCAATTTTCACAACATAAAAATCTGTAATTATCTCTATCCCAAGGCTTTGTGCATAAAATCTAAGCCCATCCACAATCGAAGCTACCTGTCCGCTAAGCGGATAAACCTTTCCTCGATTCTCCTCGTTGCAAATAAATTCCAACTTCATCTTCAAAAATCTCATTGCATCCTGCGAGTAAAACTTCCTAAAATTTCCTCAATTGGCTGCTTCATTTTCAATTCCCAAAAATAATTTTAATTAGAACATTCATTTGTCAAAATTGCACCGACCATTCCCAGTAGTCAAAACTTTTTAAAACCCTGTCCTTTCTTTCCAAAATAACAACATCTTTCCATTCTTCTTGGCAGTAATCGCTGTTAAAAATCCCGAAGCGCCGCCACCAATTATTGCTATTTCTCTTTCATCTTATAATCTCATTCTCCTAAATTTTATTCTAATATAAATACGATTGACATATTTTTATTTAATCCCTAAACCATGAAAATAAAAACGAGCATGTGCTCGTCTTTGTATGAAAGAAGTCTAAACGTAGATGGGGCATCTCTATTAGACAATTATTTTATATCATATAAATATGTTTTTGTCAATCTTTTACTCGTCAATTTAACAAAAGATAGCAAGAAGTCGTAGGGCTTTCTATATGGGAGATGAATTGCTTTTTATAAAGAAAATTTGAAAAAGGACTACATCCATGATAAAATTTATATAAAATATCAAAAGAGAAGTCGTGATGCATAAATTTATATAATTAAAAATAATATTCAAAAATCAAAAGGAGTGTAATTTCATGAAATATAATTTAACATTCAAATACAGAATTTATCCAAATAAAGATCAAGAATTGTTGATAAATAAGACTTTTTGGATATGTTCGTTTTGTTTACAATACGATTTTTATGTATTGCTAATAAAATTTATGAAGAAACTGGAAAAATAAAAATAATTACAGCTGCTAGTTTGAAAAGTGAAAACCAATTTGAAAGAAGTGAACAGTCTAGCACTTTCAAATGCTCAATTGAGTGTAAAATGATCATTTACGAATTTCTTTTCAAAAGAGGCAAAATTTTCCGAAGTTCAAATCTAAAAAGAATAATGTTAAAAGTTACACGACAAATTATTGAACAATTCGATACAGATTAAGGAAAATAAATATTTGATTTTCAAAAAGTGAAAAGTCAAATTAAAATATCATAGAAATACAAAAATTAATAAGTGTAACATTGATAAACAATTGTCAAAAAATTGTCTAAGCGTATAATGCTGTGGTTGTTGAGGTTTGAATATGAAAGGATAAGCCAGGCATTTTTAATAAAGTATGAGAATAATGGATGGGGAATGATTTTGAGAATGCTTGAGTATAAGTTGGTGTTTTAGAGCAATTTTGAAGATAGATAAAGTAGTTTCCATCGTCGAAACTTGCAGTAAATGTGGAAACGTTAAGAGGGCTGAAATTATCAGAAGAAGTTATAAATGTAGATGCTTATGGGATTGAAATTGATAGAGTTACAATGCGGCGCTGAATATAAGAGATATTGGAAAAGAAATGTTGAAATATTAGGAAATAAAACAGGGCAGGGACTGCCTGAAAGAGCTGGTAAATATATTTGGCTAGCAAAAAGCAGATACTTCCCAGAGCTCCCGCTTTAAAAAAGCAGGAGTAGTTCACTATACAGGAGTAATGTGAATTATGAAACATAAGAAAAACAAAATAGCAAAACAAATGCTTTTAAGACAGCTGGATAAACAAAAATTCCATACATTATTCATACTTATGAATGGAGTGAAGATAAAAGCGGAGGGCTTGGAGTTGCTGAAAAATTTCCTGAACTTGCAGAGAGAGTCTTTAAGACAATTGTGTTGAAGGGGAAAAGTAAAAATTTGTATGTCTGTGTTATTCATGGAGCAGCTCATTTTGGATTTGAAAAAGGTGGCGAAGGCTTGCGGGGATATTGATTTGCTGCCGCTTTCAGAGCTTGAGAAGGAAACAGGATATATTCGTGGAGGATGTTCTCCTGTAGGAATGAAAAAGTTGTATAGAACTTTTTTTGATAAAGAAGTAGAGAAGTTTGAAAAAATAATGGTTTCAGCTGGCAGAAGAGGATTGCAGATGGAAGTGGAAACTGAAAAATTAGTTGGAATTGTGAGATGGTACAGTTGTGGATTTGTTAATGGAAGAGATTAAATAGAAATTTTTATTTAAATGGTACAAATAAATAAAATCTAGTTTTTGTTTTTAAAAGAAAGTTTACCTTTTATAAGTAAAAAAATAAATAATAAAACCTGCTTTAAATAACAACAGACAGCAAAGTCTCCTTCTTCTACAAGTGGAGTAGTTCACTAAAAAGCAGGCTTTTTATTTTTTTGATATATCTAAATGTTTATAAGAATGTTGCTAGCAAATAGTTCCACCAGTTTCTTTAATATCTTTATCATTTTTTACAATAGCTTCAATTGCGGCAATTAAACCTTTACAATAGTATTTAATTCCATTGATGGTGTATTTTTATTAATAACTTGTTCTGGTAAAAATGGAATATGAATAAATCCAGATTTTTTTATTTTTTTGTATTTTTTTATTTATTAAATAAAGTGTACCGTAAAGAACGTGATTACAGATGAAAGTTCCTGCAGTATATGAAACTGAAGCTGGAATTTTATTTTTGTATGTTTTTTTACCATAGCTTTTACAGGAAGATCTACAAAATATGCATTTTTCTCCATCTGGAAAAATTGGCTCATCAATAGTTTGGTTTCCTTCGTTGTCAGGTATTCGGAAATCATCAAGATTTATTCCAACTCGTTCAACGGAAATATCAAATCTTCCGCCTGCTTGTCCAATTGACAAGATGACATCTGGATTGTGCTCTTCAATAGCTTTTTCAATTTTTTTAATAGATTTTTCCTTTTACTGTCGGAATTTCCAATTTGATAATTTGTGCTTCTGCAATATTATCAGGCAATTTTTAACTGATTCGATGGCTAGGGATTTATGGGCTCACCTCCAAAAGGGTCAAAGCCAGTAACTAATATTTTCATAGTATTTTTTATATGATTTTATAAAAATAGATTTAATTTATAATTTCATACTCTCCTTTCTAGATTTTTTTTTAATTTACTTGTTTGTAAAAATTTAGAAATCTCAATAAACATAGTATTTTCAGTTTTATTTTACTCCAAATAACAGCAGCATAAGTATAATATGTGTTACAAGCAGTAATAAAGCCATTGGAGCTTGGACTTTTATAATTCCATATTTATCTTTTATTTCCAAAATTGAAGCAGGGACAATATTGAAGTTTGCTGCCATTGGAGTCATAAGAGTTCCGCAATAGCCAGCGGTCATTCCCAAAGCACCAATAACAGCTGGATTTCCACCGTTTTTGATAATAAATGGGATTCCAATTCCTGCAGTTATTACTGAAAATGCAGCAAAGGCATTCCCCATAATCATAGTGAATATAACCATTCCAATAGCATAAATAACGATTCCTATAAAGATATTTCCAGTTGGAACAACAGATGAAATGCTGGCAGCTATTACTTTTCCAACTCCAGCTTTAGTAAATACAGCACCTAATGCAGCAAGAAGCTGTGGCAAAATGGCAGTTGCACCAATTTGCATAAGGAGTTTTGAAGTATCTTCGTTTGTTTCGCTGAATTTTGGTTTTATGATAATCGCAGCTGCCAGCAGGGCGACAAGCGAACCTCCACCGATACCTAATGCAGGTGGTATAGCAGTTTTTCCAATTTTAAATTGGAGTATTAGAAAAGCGGCAATTCCAATTAATACAGCTGGGATGAAAATTTTATTTTTTAATTTTTCACTTTGTGCAATTTTGAATTGTGAAGAAATATTTTCAAATTTTCCAATATGTAATTGTTTTGTTACAGTAATTATGGCAAGAATTACAAGAAGTCCGCCAGTAACCTTATATGGAATAGCTTCTCCAAAAATAAATATTATCCCAAGAATAGTCCAAAATAAAAATGTTCCTATTTTTGCCTTTTCATTTTTCAATCCTCTAATTCCAGTACTTATACTGACAAGTCCGCAAAGAATATAAATAATTTGTGTCAAAAGTTTTAAAAGAGCTTTTATTTCCATTATTTTTTTACCTCCTTTTGCTCAAAATTATTTTTGTCATAAATATATACTTGAATAAAAGTAAAGATTATTGCAATTATCCCAATTGGTATTGAAGATAGCGCCAATTGCTTCAAAGATACGGCATATCCATTTTCCTTCAGTGTAGTCTGAATCAAAAGAAGCCCTGATGCACCGACAAATATGTTTTGTGAAAAGAAATTTCCATAATTTTCAATTGCAGCGCTTAAACTTTTTAATTCTTCAGTTTGCTTTTCTGATAAATCCTGATTTTTATGAGTTTTTGCAGCAGCTTCAGACATTGGGTAAATAAGAGGACGTATAAACTGAATATGCCCACCAATTCTAATTGACAATGCACTCGCAATCGAACGGATTACCATATAAAGTCCTAAGATTCTGCCAGCAGTCGCATTTTTTAATTTTTCAATTAAAGCAGCACTTCTTTCTCTCAGTCCATATCTTTCAAGGACTGCAATAACTGGCAAGCTAATCAAAAAAATTGACATAAGCCTATTATCCACAAAAGCCTTTCCAATAATTCCAAGAATTTCAAAAAAATTCATTTTCGCAGCAATTCCAGTAGCTATACCAGCAGTAAGCACCACAGCCAGCACATCTAGCTTCAAAGAAAATCCCACTACAATAATAACAATACCAATAAGTATCCATAAATTCATAAGTATTCCTCCTAATAAAGTTTATTATTTTTTAATTATCATATAATCCTAATATGATTTTACCTTGAAATAGTGAAAATGCAATAGTTTTAGAGAAAAATAGATCTTTAATTTTTATATTGCCTTTTTAAGTTTTGAAAAATAAAATTTTTAAATAAAAATTTCTGAAACTGCAAAATAAAACAGCTTTTTCCACTCAATGAAACTCGATCTTTATCTAATTTGCAATAAAGAATTCCTGTCCGTTTGGAAGCTTGAAATGCGACAATTTCATTTTTCCCAATTTATCTGACCAAAGTGGTACAAGATGACAATGTCCAGAGCCACAAACAGGATCTTCGGCAACATCCAATTTTTGGTGCAAAGGAACGAGAAATACAATCAAATTCTGAGTTTTTCATCAGCTTTAGCCGTAATGTGTAAAAAAAGTCCATCAAGCAATTTAATTTTTCCAAATTTGGTTCAAACTTTTTCCACAAGTTCCGAATTTTTCCAAAACACAGGTTCTCGCTGTTTTTACTACATTTTCAAAAAGTTGACTTGGTAAAATAAAAATCCTTTATCTTCCACGGTACCAGCTCTAAAATCTTCTTTGGCTTCTTCATCAGAAATATCCGCATAATTAAATTTCAAATCTCCAGCTTCATGTTCTGCTTTTATTGAAAAAAATTCTGTCATATTTTTCTGAAATAAATCTATAAAAATAATATTCCCAAAATATATTGCTTTAAAATCCCAACCATCCACCGCTCCACGCACATTATCTGCAATTGCCCAAATTTTACGATGCAATTCTGCTCTTTGTACCGTTTCATTTGATTCTTTTGTATTTGCCACTTCTTTCTCCTTATATCTATTCATAATTTATTTTTTTGTTAATATTATACCATAGTTTCACATAAAATTTATTTTCAGTACAAAACTTTTTTTAAATATTGATTTTTTTCCCCATTTTACTATGCAATCCTTTTAAAATATTTAAAACTAATTTTATTGTCTATTTTTTTCAAAAACTTAAAAAAAGCAGTATAAAAATTAGAAATCTATTTTTTTCTCTAAAACTATTGCATTTTCACTATTTCAAGGTAAAAATCATATTAGGATTATATGATAATTTTAAAAAAATAATAAACTTTTATTAGGAGGAATACTTATGAATTTATGGATACTTATTGGTATTGTTATTATTGTAGTGGGATTTTCTTTGAAGCTAGATGTGCTGGCTGTGGTGCTTACTGCTGGTATAGCTACTGGAATTGCTGCAAAAATGAATTTTTTTGAAATTCTTGGAATTATTGGAAAGGCTTTTGTGGATAATAGGCTTATGTCAATTTTTTTGATTAGCTTGCCAGTTATTGCAGTCCTTGAAAGATATGGACTTAGAGAAAGAAGTGCAGCTTTAATTGAAAAATTAAAAAATGCAACTGCTGGTAGAATCTTAGGACTTTATATGGTAATTCGTTCAATTGCGAGTGCATTGTCAATTAGAATTGGTGGACACATTCAGTTTATACGTCCTCTTATTTACCCAATGTCTGAAGCTGCTGCAAAAACTCATAAAAATAAGGATTTAACAGAAAAGCAAACTGAAGAGTTAAAAAGTTTAAGTGCTGCAATTGAAAATTATGGAAATTTCTTTTCACAAAACATATTTGTAGGGTGCATCAGGACTTCTTTTGATTCAGACTACACTGAAGGAAAATGGATATGCTGTATCTTTGAAGCAATTGGCGCTATCTTCAATACCAATTGGGATAATTGCAATAATTTTTACTTTTATTCAAGTATATATTTATGATAAAAAAATAATTTTGAGCAAAGGAGGTAAAAAAATAATGGAAATAAAAAGCTCTTTTTAAAACTTTTGACACAAATTATTTATATTCTTTGCGGACTTGTTAGTATAAGTACTGGAATTAGAGGGATTGAAAAAAATGAAAAAGGCAAAAATAGGAACATTTTTTTGTTTTGGACTATTCTTGGGATAATATTTATTTTTGGAGAAGCTATTCCATATAAGGTTACTGGCGGACTTCTTGTAATTCTTGCCATAATTACTGTAACAAAACAATTACATATTGGAAAATTTGAAAATATTTCTTCACAATTCAAAATCGCACAAAGTGAAAAATTAAAAAATAAAATTTTCATCCCAGCTGTATTAATTGGAATTGCCGCTTTTCTGATACTTCAATTTAAAATTGGAAAAACTGCTATACCACCTGCATTAGGTATCGGTGGAGGTTCGCTTGTCGCCCTTCTGGCAGCTGCAATTATCATAAAACCAAAATTCAGCGAAACAAACGAAGATACTTCAAAACTCCTTATGCAAATTGGTGCAACTGCCATTTTGCCACAGCTTCTTGCTGCATTAGGTGCTGTATTTACTAAAGCTGGAGTTGGAAAAGTAATAGCTGCCAGCATTTCATCTGTTGTTCCAACTGGAAATATCTTTGTAGGAATCGTTATTTATGCTATTGGAATGGTTATATTCACTATGATTATGGGAAATGCCTTTGCTGCATTTTCAGTAATAACTGCAGGAATTGGAATCCCATTTATTATCAAAAACGGTGGAAATCCAGCTGTTATTGGTGCTTTGGGAATGACCGCTGGCTATTGCGGAACTCTTATGACTCCAATGGCAGCAAACTTTCAATATTGTCCCTGCTTCAATTCTGGAAATAAAAAGATAAATATGGAATTATAAAAGTCCAAGCTCCAATGGCTTTTATTACTGCTTGTAACACATATTATACTTATGCTGCTGTTATTTGGAGTAAAATAAAACTGAAAATACTATGTTTATTGAGATTTCTAAATTTTTTTACAAACAAGTAAATTAAAAAAATCTAGAAAGGAGAGTATGAAATTATAAATTAAATCTATTTTTTTATAAAATCATATAAAAAAATACTATGAAAATATTAGTTACTGGCTTTTGACCCTTTTTGGAGGTGAGCCCATAAATCCTGCCATCGAATCAGTTAAAAAATTGCCTGATAATATTGCAGGAGCACAAATTATCAAATTGGAAATTCCGACAGTAAAAGGAAAATCTATTAAAAAAATTGAAAAAGCTATTGAAGAGCACAATCCAGATGTCATCTTGTCAATCGGACAAGCAGGCGGAAGATTTGATATTTCCGTTGAACGTGTTGGAATAAATCTTGATGATTTCCGAATACCTGACAACGAAGGAAACCAAACTATTGATGAGCCAATTTTTCCAGATGGAGAAAATGCATATTTTGTAGATCTTCCTGTAAAAGCTATGGTAAAAAACATACAAAAAAATAAAATTCCAGCTTCAGTTTCATACACTGCAGGAACTTTCATCTGTAATCACGTTCTTTACGGTACACTTTATTTAATAAATAAAAAATACAAAAACAAAAAATCTGGATTTATTCATATTCCATTTTTACCAGAACAAGTTATTAATAAAAAAAATACACCATCAATGGAATTAAATACTATTGTAAAAGGTTTAATTGCCGCAATTGAAGCTATTGTAAAAAAATGATAAAGATATTAAAGAAACTGGCGGAACTATTTGTTAGCAACATTCTTCTAAACATTTAGATATATCAAAAATAAAAAAAGCCTGCTTTTTATTTAAAAAAATTCTA